>ENA-OUOG01000159-OUOG01000159.1-marine-metagenome-genome-assembly--contig:-NODE-159-length-84757-cov-6.213687_pt1 | contig 84757 bp, 38 predicted proteins | sample MGYA00248635_ERZ508505 | MGnify/ENA primary metagenome ERZ508505 (study PRJEB26176, sample SAMN06267871) | marine metagenome | isolation source: Saanich Inlet, British Columbia, Canada | place: Pacific... | reverse complement strand
CGCGAGCGCCTCCGCAAACTCAGACGCCTGCTCGTCCGAAAACCCGAGCGTTATCAGCGCGTCGCGCGTCGAAGCCTTTGCCTGTGTGGCGTTCGGCGCCTCCGCCGCGTTGGACGCGAGCGCCTCGAACCAGTTTCTGATGAACTGCTCGAACGAAAGCAGACTCATGGGCGTCGAGCACATCGTAGCAGCGCACGCTTCCTGCTCGCCGGGGGGAACCCAACGCGAACACAAACGCGGGTTTTCGGCGTACGCCGCCCGCGTCGGCGCTTTGCGGCAAAAATCGTCGAAGCCGGATGTTTTGACGACGGCGTCTTCCACGCGGCGTATGAAGTCCAGTCGCGCCTGCTCCAGCACGTTCCCTCCCGGCGGCCGAGTCTCGTACACCGTGGTCAGCCAGTACGCGGCGTGCGATTGCCTTCGCTCGACGTCCGGAATGGGGGGGGGGGCGTTCGCCGGCGCCGGCGGCGCCGGCGGGCCGCTCATCCGCCGCGTGTGCGCCTTGGACCACTGCAGCGCCGCGAGCACGCTGTCGTAGGTGACGGCGTACGGCTCGTCCCTGGCGCGGAAAGACATGATCCCGGTGTCGAGGCGCACGTCGTACTGCGCCTGCGATGCGAACGTTTTGAGGGGAAGGGTCAGGCGGTGCGATGCGCTGAGGGACGGCGACGAGGTCCTCGGACGAGGAGGAAACGAAGACAAGACTCCCGAAACGGCGGGGCACGCACCGCGCCGATCGCGAGGAGCGCCGGGACGAGCAGCGACGCGAGGTACACCAGCACCGGGTGGCGGTACACCACGCGTGCCAACGCCTGGAACGGTGACCGACCACCCGACGCCATCGCGGTCGACATCGGCCGCGCGCGGCACCCGCGTCGCCCCGAATGAAGAGGCGTCGAACCAGGTGGATTCTGTTTGGCAAATTCGCGTGATTCGTGAAACGCAGTTTCGCACGCGCTTCGGCGAGTTCAGTTTCGAGCGCACAACGACGCCGACGATGAGCTCCCGCACCCCCGCCAGGTCCAGACAGGCCTTGATGAGCCCCAAGAGTGCCACCACCGCCGGTGGCTGGAGGTGCGTCCCTCTCGTGATCGCGAATGTCACGAGACACGACGCCCCATCCACGGTCACGAGACTCGCTGTCCCCTGTCACCCTCCACCCGCCGACCTCGGATCTTGACAGTTTTTCTTCGGGCCCGTTCGCGTGCCCACCGACACGCGATCGTCGCGAGGAAGCGCGCGCGACCCGCGCTGACCCAGCCTGCTTCATCTCCCTTCCCCGAACCGCAGGGCGAAGGTCCGCAAGGGCATGAAGGACGTGTGCCACGCCGACATGGTCGACGAAGCGCTGCAGCGGGTGCGTCTCCCCCGCGATCCGAGCGCGCGAAGCGCGCGAAACGTTCGGTCCTCGCGCCGCGCCTCATCCGCGCCAACGCTTTCGCGTTTCGTCCCCCTCGCCGTTTCGCGTTTTCGGTGTCGTTCGGTCGCGCGCGTCGCCCGAAAAAAAACTCACCGCTTCGCGCGCGCCCTCGAAAAATAATGTCGCAGGTGATGGACGCGCCCGAGGCCAAGGTGGACGCCGCGCGCGACCGCTTCTGCCCCCCGTACAAGCCCGCGCGATGGGCGCCTTTCCTCGCGGAGGTTCTCGGCCGCGGCGCCGCGGCGCGGCTCCTGGCGTCGGACGCCGACGCCGCCGCCGAGGGGGAGCCCGCCTCGCCGGTGCGCGCGATGCGCGCGCTGTCTCCGCCGGCGAGCCCGCGGCGCCGGAGCTCGGGCCCGGCGGTCTCGCGCGGCAAAAAAGGCGCGACACCCCGCGAGCACGCGCCGACGTCCCTGGACTACGTCGCCGCCACCGCGGTGGGCCTGATGGTGCTCGTGCTCGCTCTGGCGGCGGCGCCGGGCGGACTGGACGCCGTCGACGCGCGCGCGCGAAACGCGCTCTCCGCCTTGGCCGAGGCGTCGGGCGCGAAGAGCGAGTCTTTCCAGTGGGTGATCAAGGTGGTCACGGTGGGCGGGACGCTCGCGCTGAGCGGGGGCATCGTCGGGTGCGCGATCATGGCGCTCGCCTCGGTGGTCGTCTACGCCGTCTTCGCGTCACCCAAGTGATTTCTTCCAGTAGAGGATTCTTTCAGGCGCCGACGCGGGTGGCGCGAGACGAAAAAAAAAAAGCGTTTTTAGCGCAAACGCGCGCGACGACGGCGAAGTTTTTTTCGCGCGATTATTTTCGTCAGTGTCTACGTGTACGACAACTCGTTCGGATACGCCGCGCGACGTCGCGCAAGAATCTCGGTCGTGCCGTTCGGTGTCATCGCACCCCCTCTCTCGTCAGCCTCCGCCGCGTACGGCCGAGCGCGAAGCGTCGCGAGACTTTTTTGTCGAAACTTTTCACTCGCTAAAAAAATTCAGCACCTCTGGTAGACGAACGTCGACCCGTCCTCGAGCTTGGAGACGCGCATCTCGTCGTCCAGGTACAGCACGTCCAGGAACACCTCCGGCGCGGCGCCCCCCCCGATCTGGCGCATCGCGTCCTCGATGGGCACGGTGGTGTTGTTCAGGAAGTTCAGCGCGGGGATCACTTCTTTGTCATCCTGGCGAATGGTGGTGGTCTCGGCGACGACGGCGACGCGCGTTTCGGATTCCGCCACGGCGCGCCCGGCGGTGATGACGCTCCCGAATCCGGAAAAGATCGGGGCGAAACCCAGAAGGGGAACGCCGAGGCTCGCCTTGACGATGCAGTCGCTGACGATCCTGTTGTTCTCGAGGTCGAGGCTCTGCACGACCCTTCCGACGCCGCCGCCGAACATTCCAGTCTGGTGGTCGTGCGCGCCGTAAAAAAAATCACCCGTCTCGCCCATCATCTTCCCGACCGCCCAGAAGAACGGGCTGCTGCGAAAGAGGTAGGTGTCGGAGTACACCAGCTCCCAGTCGCCGTTCACCTTCGCGGACATGGCGGGGTCGGGCGTGGGGTTGACCGCGATCAGGTCCGCCACGAGCGACGCCGCGGCAGCCTTCTGCGCCGCGGTGGCGTCCAGCCCGCGCCCGGAGGCTGCGGCGAGCGCGACGAGGCGCTTCTTGAGCGACGCCGCGGCGTCGACGGACGGCGACGCGGAGGATGGCGCCGCGACCGCGTTGTTCGCGGCGTCGGGGTCGACGGCGACGGCGCGCGCGGAGGTCGCGGCGCGGCGCGCGCGCCTGGCGACGGACGCGCGGAGAGGCGCAGCCGCGGCGGGGCGCGAGGCGAGGGCGCTCGCGGAGGACATGGCTCGAGTGCGCGCGACGGTTCGCGGAATGGTGGCGCGAAACAGGCGGAGACGCAAAAAGGAGATCGATTCGTGGCAGAGCGCGCTCCACGAAACACGCGGCCAACACGCGCAGAAACGCGTGTGCGTGTTTTCTTCGACATGCTCGCCGGGCCTCGGGCGAAAAAGTCTTCCACGACGTACAGTAGACTTTTTGACGGGGGAAATCCCTCGTCTCTCGCCCCCCGGGGGGGCAGTCCCAAGCGCGCTCGGCGTCCTCGACGGCGACGTCTGGCGTCTGACGCGATGGACGCGGGACGTGCGCGCGTGACCGCGTGCGCGCTGGCGCTGTGCGTGTGCGCGGCTTGGCTCGCGCCCCCCGCCCTCGCCGAGTCGAGTGTCACCCCGGACGACTTTGACGCGCGTCTCGACCGCCTGCTGCGCGTGGCCGACCACAACCCCGCGAACGTGATGAACCGGGCGCACGTCAAGTTCCCCACGCAGGTGCGTTGTGCCCTCGGACGCGCGCGAAGCCCCTTTCGCGCTCGCACCCCGAACCCCCGAGGCGTCCGAGAGGGACGGCGTGTCTCCTGTCGCCGTTCGAGTCCCATCCCTCCCGGGCGCGCGTCGCTCCGCTTCCATCCGCGCGCTGACCGTACGCGCCCACACTCCCGACGCAGAAACTCTTGCGGCACGTCAGCGCCGTGGACGGCATGGGCGTCTCCGACGACGCGCGCGTGTACGGCGGCGCGACGTACCACTGCACGAGCGCGCACGGCCCCGCGTGCCCCGCTCGCGGCGCCGTGGGCGAACATCCGCCATCCCCCGCCGACGACGACGACCTGGAGGAGGACGACGACGCCGTGGTGATCATGCACATGGGCCACGTGGCGAAGGACGTGGACGTCGCGCAGATAATGCGTTTGTTCGAGGGCGGCGCGTTCGAGGAGGCGCTCGAGAAGGCGAAGCGGAAGAAGAACGGGGGGGGAGAGGCGGCGAAGGCGGCGCGCGTGAGAAACGACGCGCGCGACGCTACAGTAGGTTCGCGATTCGTTTCTCGGTTGACGCGCGGTTTGCCAAACAACGATTTCGCGACAGACGACGCGCGGAATGATGACGCGTACGGCGACGAAACCGCGTTCGGCGTGACCGGCAGAGCTTTGGAGTACGACGCGGACGTCGGAAAAGACGGCGTGCGTTCGACGCCCAGCCGCGAGACGCGAAAAGTCGAGTTCCTCAACGCGCGCGCGACGACGTGTGCGATTTACTGGGTGGATTTCGACGGGAAAGAGACGCACTACGTGGATCTGCCGCCGGGCATGACCACGCTCATGAGCACGTTCGCGACGCACAGCTGGGTGGCGCGGGACATGGCGAGCACGCATGCCATCGCCATGTTCACCGTGCGCGCGCGGCAAAGCCCAGACGAGACGCCCACGCAGCGCTTCGTCGTCGTCGACGCCGAGCGCGGAGACTTGGCGTACGCCGAGGCTTTCGACGACGACGACGACGACGACGCGCGCGACGCGTCCGGCCCGGCGCCGGCGGAGCCGGACGTGGACGTGGACGCGGGAACGCGCGGGGGGGAGGGCGAGCGCGGAGAAGAGGGCGAAGCCGGGAACGCGAACCCGGACGGGAAGAAAACGCGGGGGGGGGCGGACGCCTCCGCGGAAACCGCCGCGAGGGAGTTGTAGTTTTTTTTTTCTCCCCCCGGGTTTTAAACAGACACAGAAGAGACTTTAGAGACGACCGAGACGACCGATCGATGAGCCGGTTCGCGAGATTCTTCGCCTTCGTCGAGATTTTTTTTCATCCAACTGAAACGAAAATCAACACATGGCGGTAGTCTTGAAAAATCGTCGCATGCGCGTCCAGCTGGCGTGCTTCGCGCCGCTCAAACCGCCGGTTCGAGGCGCGCGAAAACTCAAAAAAGAGTTTGCGAGCGCGTGCGCGCCATCGCCGATCGCGCGCGTCGACAGCGTCGCGCCCGGCTGAGCACGCCGCGAGCACTCCTCGCGGACCCCCCGCTCGCACGACCTCCGGGCGTACGGTCATGGTGGCCGTCGCCCGCGCGCCCGCGCCGGCGGCCGCCGCCGCCGGACGCGCCTCCGCGTCCGCCTCTGGCGTTCGCGCCAACGCGCCTCCGGCGCGGCGAGGCGCCGTCTCGGCCGCCGGCCGGGCCGGCCGCCTCGGCCGCGACGCGCCGGCGCCGCTCGCCCGCCGCGCCGCGTCCTTGGTGGCGCGCTCCTCCTCCGCGGAGGCGGAGCGCGGCACCGCCCCCGCGGAGGGCGACGCGCCCTCCTCTGATCGCGTCGTGCGGCTCGCGTTCACGATGCCCGGCTGGACCGGCGAGGGCCGCGCGCTGGTCGTGGGCTCCGCGCCCGCGCTCGGCGACTGGGACCCCGACGTGGGCCTGGAGATGCGCGGGTGCCAGCGCGACCCGAGCGGCGCGCCGGACGCGTGGACCGGCCTGGTGAAGCTCCCCGCCGGCGCCGAGGGCGAGTACAAGGTTGTCATCCGCGCGAGCGACCGGGTGGACCGGTGGTCGCCGGATGACAACGCGCTCCTGCCGACCGACGACGAGTCCTTCTTTCCGATAAACGATGAGACGTCCGAGACGCTGTACGACCAAGGCAACGACGGTGGCAACGTCGCCGTCGCGACGAGGCGCGCGTCGTACGAAGAGCAGTCGTCGAAACTCGCGCGCGTCTCGTTCGACGACGTGCTCCCTCGCGAGCGACCGGACGCCGTGCTAGCGACGGTTGTGTTCCGCGCGGAGGCGAGCCTGCGCCCCGGCCAGCGGCTGGTCGTGGCGGGCAACTGCCCCGAGCTCGGGTACTGGCGCCCCCAGGACAGCGCCGCCACCATGGCGTGGTCCGAGGGCGACCGGTGGACCGCCGCCGTCAAGTTTGACGCCTTTAAGATTTTCGGCGCCGTGGACGCGACGTCCGCCGCCGCCTGGCTCGACTTCAAGCCGGTCATCGTCGACGACGCGCGCGGCGGCGCCGAGACGTGGCTGGACGGAGACAACTTCCGCGTGCGCAGGCTGCCCGGCCCCGACGCCGTCGCCGCGCTCAACGACTGGCTCGCCGGAGAGCACTACGCCGCCACGCTGGGCGCGCCCTCCGCGGACGGCGCCGGCGTGGCGGACCTGCCCGGCGCCGGCGCCAACGAGACCCGCGCCGCGCGAGACTGGGCGCGCGCGATTTCCGTGGAGATCGTCGGCGCGGGGAGCGCGATGACCGCCACGAGCGCCGCGCCCGCGCTGCCGACTCCGGCGCCCGCGCAGGAGACGCCCGCGCAGGAGACGCCCGCGCAGGAGACGCCCGCGCAGGAGACGCTCGCGCAGGAGACGCCCGCGCAGGACGTCGCCGAAGACGTCGCCGTCTCCGCGGCGGTGGAGAGCCCCGAGGAGGTGCTCGAGCGGCTCAAGAATGCCGCGGCGGACGCGCCCGCCGCCGCCGAGGCGGCGGCCGGTTCCGAGGCGGTCGAGAGCCCCTCCCCGGAGGCGGAGCTGCTGAGCAAGGCGGACCGCGCGCTCGAGAGCGCCGCCGCCGCCGCGGACGAGTCCACGCTCCTGGAGAAGGCGGAGCGCGTCCTGGCGGACGCCGCCGCCGTCGCGACGGAGGCGGCGCGGGAGATGAGCGCGCCCGGCGTGACGCTCTCGTTCGTGCGGGACCCGGAAGACAAGGCGCGGCTCGCGCGCGCGCTGCGCGGGTTCGACGGGGGGGCGCCGAAGCTCGCCGAGCCGGCGGCGGTGGCGGCGCCGAAGGCGTCGCCGGCGTCGGCGTCGGCGTACGGCGGCGGCACGGTGATCAAGAAGGCGCCGGCTTCGAAGAAGACGAAGAAGGGCGGGTTCCTGTGGTGGAACGCGTCGCGGAAGGAGGACGCGGCGGAGGACGCGGCGGCGGACGCTTCCGAGGACGACCCCGCGGTCGTCGCGGAGGACGCCGTGACCTTTTCCTTCGACGAGCAGGCCGCGCCGGTCTCGACGCCGTCCCCCGCGATCGCCACCGCGGAGGAGGCTCTGATCGAGCTCATGGACGCGGACGAGGACCCGTCCATCTTCGGCGCCGCCGTTTCGGCGACGAACGTTTCTGACTTTGAACCGGCGCGCGCCAACACGGTGGTGTTCACGGTGGTCTCGCAGCTCGAGGTTGGCGAGACGCTGGTGGTGGTGGGCAACGTCCCCGAGCTCGGCGGCTGGACCGCCGAGCTCGGCGCGAAGATGACCTGGGGCGAGGGCAACGTGTGGACCACCGCGGTGGACATCCCGATCGCCCCGGGCTCGGACGGCGAGAGCCCCCCCCCCGTCGAGTTCAAGCTCGTGCGCCTGAACGAGGCGACGGGCGCGGCGACGTGGCAGGAGGGCGACAACTTCGTGGCGGACTTGCTCGCGGGCAAGACGGTGGACGTGGACGTGCCCAACGCCTTCGTGCAGAGCCTCAGCGTCGAGACCGTGCGCCAGACGTCGTCCTTCTCGCCCGAGCTCGCGGCGGCGCGCGCGCGGGAGATGGAGGAGACGCTCGTCGAGGAGAAGCGCCTCGCGCTGGAGGCGGAGAAGGAGAAGGCGGAGAAGGCGTCAGACGGCAAGGAGAGCTTCGAGGCGGTGACCTACCGCTTCGAGGACGTGCCCGCGGAGGAGATCGTCTTCGCGACGACGCGCGACGACGAGCCGGCGGCGGAGTTGCGGCTCGCGGAGGAATTCGCGGAGGTGGCCTCCGACGAGCAGGTGGCCGTGGTGGCCGCCATGAAGGCGGCAAACGCCAAGTTCGAGGAAGCCGCCGCGCGCGCGCGAGCCGCCGCTGACCGCGCCAACGCCAAGGCGCTCGAGCTCCGCGCCGTCGACCAGTCGTCGGAGGCGTTCGAGCTGGCCCAGGCGGAGGTGGAGGAGCTCTCCGAGGAGGCGCTCGCCGCCGTGCGCGCGGCGAAGCTCGCCAAGGAGGAGGCCACCTCCACCACCTCGGCGGTGGCGGCGCTCGCGCGCGAGGAGGCGGAGGCGGCGGCGAAGGCGGCGGAGGCGGCGGCGGCGGTGGCGGCGGCGGCGGCGGACGCCGACGACGTCACCGCCGCTGACCTTCGCGCGCGCGAGGAGAAGCTCTCGGCGACCGCGGCGGAGAAGGCTGCCAAGGCGCAGCGCAAGGCTGTGGAGGCGCAGAACCTGGCATCGTTCGAGTTCCCCGAGTTCCAGGTGCCCGAGATTTCCGGGAACGCCAAGGTTGGCGGCGCGGCGGTGGTTGGCGCGCTGGGCGTCGCCGGTCTCGCCGCCGAAGCCGACCTGGCGTCGTCGCTCATGCAGGTGGGCGGCGAGGCGGCGATGACGACGGCGTTCGCGTTTCTGTTCGCCAACAACATGGTGTTCGCGAAGGACCGCGAGAAGCTCATGGGCTCGCTGGAGAGCCGCGAGCAGTTCGAGAAGTTCATCCTGAGCGGGCAGTGGATGGGCAAGGACTCGTTCGCCGGCGAGGTGGCCAAGGAGGCGCTCGTCGTGTTCGACCCCCTCGGCATCGCCGAGGAGACGCTCAAGCGCGAGAAGGCGACCGAGAAGGCGACGAAGAAAGAGACGAAGGCGGAGGAACCAAAAGAGGAGGACCAATTGACGGAGGCGTCCCCGAAGGCGGAGACGGAGGAGGAGCTCCCCGAAGAGGACCCCGAGGCGGCGAAGTCGGAGGCGACGGAGGCGACGGCGGACGCGAGCCCCGCGAAACCGTCGCCGTCGCAAAACGAGAAGACGGCGAGCTGGTCGCACTTCTTCAGCGGCAAGAAGCGGGAGACGCAGACTTCGAAGGAGACCAAGGCTGGCGGTCAGCTGAACGACGTCGTGGCGATTCCGCGGAACGCGCAGCCCGGCGACGACGAGATGGAGGATGCGTTTATGGCGTTCGGTGCGCCGACGCGGAAACGGCCGCCGCCGGGGTTCGCGCCGCCCGGCGCGGAGAAGAAGGCCTCAGGCGCTCCGAAGCCGGTCTCCGACGCGAACGTTTCGGTGTCGGAGCCGGAGCCCGCGAAAGAAAAGCCGCGCGGGGTGGCTTCGGCCCCGGTGGGCTTACCCTCGGGCAAGAGGGGCGTGTCTTCTTTCCTGAACTCGCGCGCGGGCGCGTCGAGCTTCGCGTCGACCAAGCCCGCGGACCCCAACTCGGTGGAGGCGATTCAGTACCGCAAGGACATGGCCAACGCGAAAGCCGCGGGCGTGCCGTACTCGAGCTGGGTCAAGAAATCGCGCGAGGACTTGTCCACGCTGACGTGGCAGGAACTCGCCGAGCGCATGAAGAAGCCGTACGACCCGGAAGCGCGAGACTTCACCGACGACGCCGGCGCGCGGTAGACAGCGCGAGACGAGACGAGACAAGACGAGTATTGAGTTTATTTTTGTGTATCGATATCGACGACGTGATGATCAGACGGCGAGTGCCTCAAGAAAATGACTCTGTCCGTGTTTTCAAACCCTCACAACAACAAAACCCATCCGGCTCTAGATGCCCATAGCGTCGAACACCCTCGGCACGCCGTGCGCGGTGACGAGCGCGCCGGTGATGTCCTGCGCGAGCTCGACGACGGTGATGGCCACCAGGCGCATGTGCACCGTCCCGTAGGCGACTTGCGTGCGCTTCTCGTCGCCGTCGTCGCCGCGCTCGCCGACGCGCCGGTCGCGGCCCGCCAGCACCGGCTTGAGGGACGTGACGTAGACGCGCAGCGCGCACTCCGTGAAGAGCTGCGCGACGTACGAGATGGCCCACACCGAAAACTTGGACACGAAGTGCCCGATGAAAAACTTCGCCGCCAACACGCCGCACATCCCGAGCGCGCTTTCCGGGAAGAGCGGACCGGAGGCGCCCTCTGGTTTGCGACGCCACACCGACCCCGCCGCGAAGAACAGCATGTAGAAGAACGTGCGCCACATGCGGCGGTAGCACGTGCTCGCGGCGTAGAGGATCTCGCCCTTGCTGTCCAGCGGCATGGGGAAGAGCAGGATGCACGCGAGCACGACGCCCACCAGCGTGAACCCTTGAGCGGTGTTCACGGTGGTCGCCTCCAAACCGGCGATGGCCCAGTCAAAGTTGATGAGCAGCGCGCGCAGCATCACCGCGCCCACCACCACCCCCCCCTGCACGTTCGCGGGCGAGTCCCCGTCGCCCATGCGCGCCAGCGAAATGCAGAACATGTACAGGAACGCCAGCGCGTAGTCCCCGATCACCACCCAGGGGTTCTCCATCTCCCAGATCCAGACGTTCCCGTACCGCCACCGCAGGATGAGAAACGGAAGCGCCGACGCGTTTATTCCCGCCACGCTCGGCCACGCGTGCACGCGGTGCGGCATCAACGAGCCTAGGCTCACGTTCACCGGTCTCCGGCTCGAGGCGCCCGTCGCGAGCGCGCCCTTGAGCAGACACCCGATCCCGGACGCCATGCAGTAGAACACCATCACCAGCCGCACGAAGGCGTCGTCGAAGGTCCACACTAACAGCGGCAGCGCCATGGCGTGGAACCCGCGCGAGCCGGCGTACCCGGCGACGCAGTAAAACACGCGCGTCGCGCCGCGCCGGCCGTTCTCCCCCTCGGAGTGGATGCCGAATTGTTTGAGCCACTGCGGGACCATCAGCGCGGTGACGTCGATCTGGTTCACGATGTACCGCCGGAACAGGTTGTGCAGGTACAGCAGAACGACCAGCAGAGGCACCGAGAGCGACTGCGGCGAATCGCCGTCGCTCCAAAGCCGCGCGCGCGTTTCCGGACGCGACCGATCGCCGCGCGAGGGCGTCGCCTCCGTTTCCGACTCGGCGATGGACGCCCACGAGGACGTGCGTGTCATCCTGTTCAAAGAGACAACCTCGGACATGCTCGCCGAGCGCGCGTGGCCGGATAGCGCAGCGCCGGGCGACTTTTTCGCGGGGCTCCCAGTCGGACTGAAATTAACGTGCGTGTTCTCCGCGGGGGCGTTGGCGAAATCTCCGCCGCGATGCACGCGCACCGTGCCGTCCAAGTCGATGCGCGCCGCCGGTCGCTTGCTCGGCGAGTTGTGCGTCGCCGCCGGTATGCCGGCGGACGCGAGCGACGCCGCCGGCGGTATGCCGATGCCGCGCGCGCGGTCCACGCCGACGCCTAGCGCGTGCGCGGGGAGCGCCGCGGTGGCCGCCTCCGCCAGCACGGCGAGCGCCTTCGACAGATCCCCCGGCAGCCGCGTGGCGCTCGCGTAGGCGCGCAACGCCGGCGGCGGCTTTTGCTTCTCGGGCACGAGCGGGTTTATCCGCGCGACGCAGACACCAACCCCCTTGGCGCGCGCGCGCTTGGCAATCTCCGCGAGGAGCGCGTTCTGGTCGCCCGCGGCGGCGCCCGCGGCGAGCCGCAAAGGCACCACCGGGGAGAGCTCGTCCGCGTCCGTGGTGAGACCGGGAACGCGTCCGGCGAGCACGGCGTCGCGCAGCGCCTGCGCCGACGCCGCCGCTCGCGCCACCAGCCTCGGCTCGGCGGCGATGCGTCGCACGGCGTGCGCGGCTGCTGTGGCGAGGTAGGGAGGCAGAGACGCCGAGAAGACGTACCCGCTGCCCATCAGACGCTGGTACGCCACCACGCCGGTATCACCCGCGCAGAAGCCCCCCACGGAGGCGCCGGCGTTCTCCAGCGACGCCGCGATGACGTCGACGCGCGCGGCGTCGACGCCAAAGTGCTCCGTGATCCCGCGCCCGGTGGCGCCCATGGCGCCGAAGGAGGAGCTCTCGTCTAAGATTAGCCGCGCGTGGTGCGTGTCCTTCAAGTCGAGCAGCGCGGGCAGGGGCGCTATGCGCCCCGTGCCCGCGAAGCACCCCTCGGTGATGAGCCACCGGCGTCGGCCGGGCCGAGCCAGCCGCGCCGACGTCACGCCGTCCTCCGCCTCGAGGTTGGCAAAGACACGCGCGCAGTCCTCGGCGTCGCCGTGGTTGTACCAGCGCACGTCCATCTTGGAGAGCCTGAGGCCGGCGAGCACGCCGTGGCCGACGCCGCGGTCCACCACCGCGACGTCGCTGCGGTGCGCGAGCGCGGGGATCACGGAGGACACCGTGCACGCGCCGAACGAGTACAGAACCGCCTCCTGGACGCCCAGAAACTCCGCGATGGACTTCTCGACGTCCATGTGCGGCGGGAACGTGCCGTAAAAACCGCGCGGAGAGCACGACCCCAAGCCCAGCGTCTCCACCGTCGCCGCGCACTCCTCCTTCATCACCTGGTCGTCGGTTAAACCGAGCACGTCCTGGCTGGACAGCACTACGTCGTACTTTTTCGGTTGCGCGGTGATTCCAGTCAGAGAATAAGTGTCCGCCGGGCCCTGGCTCGACTTTTGAGACTTGGTCACCGGCGCGCCCAGGTCGTCGCCCAGCGGCGCGCCGCGCGAGTGCAGAGGCGCAAACTTGGCGGTGTTCCGCCCCCCGGAGAGCGCGGCGGCGGCTTCTAAAGCCGCGGGTCTCGCCGCCAAAGCCTCCTCTAGCCTCTTCTCGCGCTCGCGCTCTTCCCTCTTCTCGACGTCCGACAGAGAGCCGGTGGCGCCGCCGAAGAGCGCGTTGCGCGCCGGCGGGTAGAGCTTGAACTTGATCTGCAGCTCGTCGGCGATGTCGCCGATGGCGGCGAGCGCGTCCGCCAGGTCCTCGCGCGAGTGCGCGGCGGAGACGCAGAAGCGCACGCGCGGGTACGTCACCGGCGTCGCGGGAGCGCCCACCACCACCACCGCGAGCTTGCGGTTGAACGCCAGCCGCGAGAAGTCCCCGATTTTGTACGGCTGGTACAGCATCACCGGCATCACCGGCGAGGGGTGCTCGCCGAGCACCTCTAAACCGAGCGCCTCGAGGCCCTGCCGGAAAAACAGCGCGTTGTCGCGAAGTTGGCACAGCTTCTTCGCCCCGATGTCCGTGCCGTCCTCGCCCGCGATGACGCGGAGAGACGCCAGGATCTGCGTGCACACCGCGGGGGGCATCGACACCGCGTCGGTGCACCCCGCGCTGTACTGCCGCACGCGCGCCACCGTCTCCGCGTCACCCGCGACGTACCCCCCCGCCGCGCCGAAGGACTTGGTGAAGGTGCCCATCATGACGTCGATGTCCGCGGGGTCGACACCAAGCTCCTCACACACGCCCCGGCCGGTGGCGCCCACCGCGCCGATGGAGTGCGCCTCGTCCAGCCACACGTACGCGCCGTACAACTTGCACACCTCGACAATCGCCGGCAGTTTGCACAGCTCGCCCTCCATGGAGTAGATGCCCTCGACGATGACCAGGATCTTGTTATAGCGCGCGCCCTTGCCCGCGACCGCCTGCTGGAGCAAAAGCTCGAGATCACCCACGCAGTTGTGCTTAAACGCCTTGATCTTCGCGCCGGAAAGCCGCGCGCCCTCCACGATGGAGTTGTGGTTGAGCGCGTCCGAGAGGATCAAGTCGCCCGCGCCGCAGAGCGCCGGGATCACCGTGGAGTTGGTGGCGAAGCCCATCCCCACCACCACCGCGGAGTCTTTACCGACGAACTTCGCCGTGGTCTCCTCCACCTGCTTGACGTGCGTGGAGTACCCCAGCTCGGCGGAGCACGAGCCGGAGGTGATCGGGTGCTCGAGCACCGACTTGACCACCAGCGGCGTGCAGTGCGTGTTCAGCCCGCCGAACCCGAGGTAGTTGTATGAGCCAAGGTTCAGGCACCGCCGCGACTGCGGCGTGGTGACCAGCTTGGAGAAGAAGCCGCGCGTGGACTCCGGCTCGCGGATGGCGACGTCGATCCAGTCCTCCGGCGAGGAGTACACGGGCCGGTTGAAGACGTCCTCGATGTTCCCGTACAGGTTGCGGATGTAAAAGAAATCCTTCAGCTTCCCCTTGGACAACGCGGGCAAGTCATTCTGCTCGCCGTTCGCGTCGTCCGTGCGCCAGTCCTTGATCCCGCGAAGGGAGTTGTACGAGTTCTTCGCCACACCCTCAGCCACCTGCGACGCGTGAAGCGCGGAAAACGCGATGGGTGACGTTTCGGTTCGTCGTCAGCGAAGAGGCGCGCGTCGTCGTCGTCGCGCGCGAAAAAGTATCTCGCGAAACTTCGAAAAAATCCAAAAAGCGATATTATGGCGTCAAACCGGTCGACCGGTCGAATCTCCGCGGTCGACCGTCGTCGCGACCTGCGTTCACCGCGGCTCCGACCGACGGTTCGCGACGTTGGCCGCCGCGTGCGCGCCCGATGACGCAGCCACGTCGGGTGAAGCGCGTGGAGGGGTCCCGCGGCGGCGCGGGATGCGCGCGCGCCGCGCGGGCGGAACGACAGCGATTCCAGCGCGGCCACAGACGTCCGCGACGCGCCGGGGTTGCGCGTTGCGCGTCGAGGCGCGCGTCCGCGCGCGCCTCGACGAAGCGATGGCACCAACGTCTTTCGCCTCGTCTGTTCGGGCGCGCCGTTCTCGTGCCTGCTAATCGCTCGGTGACGCGTTTTGACGGGCGGCGGGCGCGCGACGGGATGATCGGCGAGGCGGGCGGGACACGCACGTAGATGGCGTACTGGTAGTACGTCGCGGCATCGTGGCCCAGCACGCGGTAGGCGTAACCGGACTTGAGCCTCGACGTCGAGTCGGGCGTGTACGCCTCGTAGTCCATCGTCGACGTCCGTACAGTCTCCGAGCCGATGCGCGTCCGGTCCGCGGGTCCGGCGACGCGACCTGCCCCGAGAAACCCGAGCGATCCGCGCGCGAGTCTCTTAACTTCCCAGCGAGGCTCCTCGACGAACGCGCGAGACGCCTGCGCCTCGCTCGGCCCCGAGGCGAGCGCGCGAGTGTGGGCGCGAGCGGCGCGAGCGCACGCGGTTCAACTTCGCTGCTCACACTCTCGGCCGACGTTTTACGAGGCGGGCGCCAGGATAGCCTCTCGCTCCGAGGCTCGCGCGCTTTTTTACGGACTGACGTTCCACTGAAGCCGGCCTGGAAAAACAGGATTTCTCGGACGCGTGGGGCGGTATCGAAACCGAAAAGCCGTCGGCGGCGTTCATCGTCACTCCGCCGCTCGCCGTGATGGCGTCGCGCCGGTTGTCCCGAGCCGCCGCGGCGGGCGATGTCGGCGCGGTGGACGCGCTCCTGCGCGAAGGCGCCGACCCCGGGTTCCAGGTACGCCCGAGGTTCCGCTCATTCGAGCCTCGCCTCTGTCACGCCGCGCACGCGCACCGCCACCCGCTCGCCCGTCGCGCGCGCTTTTCCCTCCGTCGGCGGTGGCGCGCGTCGCGACCTCTCGGACCTCTCTGACCCGGCCCCGGGCGGACGCCTCCCTTCCCTTCTCCCCGCGCCCGTCTCCCAGGACCGCAAGGGCGTCACCCCCCTGATGCTGGCGTGCGAGGGCGGCCATGTCGAGGTGGTTCGGCGCCTCCTCGCCGCGGGCGCGCCGTGGAACGAGCTGGACAACGACAATCACTGCGCGGGCGAGTGGGCCAGCGCGAGCGGCCACGGGGAGCTGGCGCATATGCTCATCGAGCACGCCGTGCAGGCTGAGCTGGTGCTCGGCGTCGTGGCGCGTCGAGACCGCGAGCCGGACCTGTCATACCTGGCGACGCCCGTGCGGTACGACGGCGACGACAAGCTGCTCGACGAGGACAACGACGCGGTGATGATGTCGTGGGAGGCGCCGCTCATGCGTCTGCACGCGCGAGTGATCTGCGCGGCGAAGGGCGACGTCTTGAACGTCGGCTTCGGCATGGGCATCATCGACGGGTACATCGCGGACGAAAACAAAACCAGGAGCCACACCATCATCGAGGCGCACCCGGACGTGTACGCGCACATGGGACGACGCGGGTGGATGAAGAAAAAAAACGTCCGCGTCGAGTTCGGGCGGTGGCAGGATGTGCTCAACGCGATCGCCGACGCTAACGACGCGTTACCGGGCGGCGTGTCGAACGAAAACGCGCGACTGTTCGACGGCGTGTTCTTCGACACGTACGGCGAGGAGTGGGACGACATGCGCGAGTTCCACGCGTTGTTACCCAAAGTCATGCGTCCCGGCGGCGTGTACTCCTACTTCAACGGACTCGCGCCGGATAACATATTTTTCCACACCGTGTACTGCCGGCTCGCCGCGAAAGAGCTGGGAAGGCTGGGCTTTGAAACCTCGTTCGACGTCGTGCCCATCGACACGAAGAGCGACGAGATCTGGAAGGGCGTCAAGCGGCGGTACTGGTGGGGGGACACCTACTTCCTGCCCACGTGCGTCCTCTCGGGGGGAACCGAGGGGGGGTGAGGCTGCGCGACGCCCGCCGCGACGACGCGAACCGCGTAGACGTAGACGTTTCGTTTCGGGCTTGAAAGACAACACAGAAGACGTCCTTTCGCGTTCGTCGCCGACGACCGATCGCCACAAAAAAAACGCGGGTGTGCCTACATTGTGTTACTATCTCGCGTGCACGCCGCGCCGCTCGCGCGGCATGACCGCGCGATGGTCGCGGTGCGACATCGCCGCGACGGTGGACCACGCGCACGCCGCGTCGGTCAAGAGCGTGGCCTCGGGGTTCTGGCCGGACGCGGGTCCGACGCGTGCGGTTTCGGTTCCCGGGCGATCGGCACCGGCGTCGTCGTCCAGGCTCCTCTCGGACCTTCCCGCGTTCGCCACCGCGGGGATGGACGGCGCGACGCGCGTGTGGCGTTTGGCGCGACGCGACGAGTCCTTCGGGAGTGACGGCATTGCGAGCGGCGGATCCGAGGCTGCGCGCGCGCCGTTCGCGGCGACGCGCGTCGCGTCCGTCGAAAGCCACGGCGGGCACGGCGCGAAAAATCGCGCCGTGGCGATGGCGCGGACGGCGCGTCCCGCAGTCGCGGCGCTGGCGACGGGGTCGTACGACGGCGCGGCGACGATTCGCGCGTTCGACACGAACGCGGACCAAATTCTTTCCGCGGAGACGGAACCGTCGACAGTCACGTACGAACACCGCGAGAGCGTCTTGAGTCTCGCCTTCAGCCCCGACGGGAAGTTTCTCGTCACGGGCTCAGCGGACGGCGTCGCGCGCGTGTGGTCGGCGCGCGAAAAAAATTTCGCCGACGACGAGTCGTTAAAAACGCCGTTAGTTACGAAACCGGCAAAGACGGCGCCGCTCGCCCTCCTGGCGATACCAGGGTTCGGGGCTGTGTGGTGCGTCGACACAGCGCCGGCGAATGAGTCCTGTTTTCCGTCTCCGTGTCGCGAAGAGGATCTGGTGGCGACGGGCGGGGAGGACGGGACGATCCGCGTCTGGAGCTGGAGCGCGTCTTCTGCGAAACATTCCATCGGCGACGGAGACGGAGAAGGAGAATTAAAAAACCATCTGACGTGCGAGCTCATGTTGAAGGGGCACGCGCGCGGGGTCACCGCGATGGCGCTGTGTCCCGCGAGGAATGACAAAAACAAAAACAAAGACGGCGGTTTCGTTCGCGAAAGATCTTTTGGCCAAAATTCGAAAGCCTTATGCGAAGGCGGCGTTTCCTTCCGCGTCGCCGCGGGGGGGGACGCCGGCGCGGTGGCGGCGTGGTCGTTCGCTTTGGCGGACGCGTCGGAAGAGACGCGGGCGCCGACGACGACGCGCCTGGCGTTCGGCAGGGCGCACGCGCGCGGCGGCGTTCGCGCCACTGTGTTCCTCACCGTCGATGCGGACGTCCTGGCGAGCGCCTCCGAGGACAAAACCGTCCGGCTGTGGGACCTCCAGACAGGCTCGTGCCTCTGCGCGCTCGTCGGCGCGCGCGCGGCGGCGGAGTCGGTTGCGTTTTCCCCGGACGCCGCGTTTCTCTTCGCCGGCGTCGCCGACGGCTCTTTCGCGGCGTGGCGAGACGCGTCGGGTGAATCTGAACATGGGGCGAGTCGAGGCGACGTGCAAATGAGCCAAGTCGAGCGCGCGTCCGAATCGACGCGCGTCGTGAAACTCCTGGAGGCCCGCGTCACGCTGGGCGTGCGGACGTTGCTGTCGCCTCCGCCGGATTTCGCGGAGGCGGCGGCGAGCGAAGCGCGGAGCGGCGCCGTCGGCGTCGACGCGGCGTGCGTCGCGTCGGCGGACGCGTCCGCGCGCGAGGACGCTGAGGCGTTCCTGCCCCGCGTTGATACAAACTCGATCGCCAGGCTCGTCCTGAGGGCGTCCTCTGTTCGTGAAGGAACACCCGAGGAAGAAGCGGTGCCGTGCGCAATTTGCCGCGCGCCGGCTCGGTTTTCCCTCGGCGAAAAAAAAAACAAAAAAACCGGCGCGCGAGAAGATATCGGCGACTGGTGCATGCCCCTGCCGTGCGGGCACGCGTTCCACGCGCGCGCGTGCATCCTCCCGTGGCTCACCAGGGGCGAGACCACCTGTCCGCTGTGCCGCCGGCGGGTCGTCGAGGCGGGGGGGGAGGAGCCGACGGCGTGCCTCTGGACGACGCGAAGCACATAGTCTGGTTGAACGTCTCAAGCAAGCGGCTTTTTTTCCCTCTCGTCGGACGGGAGTTTGTCGTCAGTCGTTTTTCTGTCGCGCGTCTCGTCGGCGGTGCCAAATGGCGGTCGCGCCGCGGTGTCTCACTCCGGTCGCGCCGCGGTGTCTCGCCCCGCCGCCGCGCCGCCGAGTCGGAGACGCGTTCCGGGGGTATCGCAGCCGCGGCGCGCGATTCGACCCCGCCGGTCCGGCGTCCGGGCCGGTGACGACCCAGGTCCCGTCGCCCCGTCCCTCGTCGGCGATGTCGGCGGCTGCCGATGCCCCCGCGGAGCCTTCGTCGGTGCCTTCGTACCACGACGACGTGGACGTGACGAAGTACGACGAGATGCTCGCCGAGAAGGTGGAGGCCCTGCGCGCGAAGTTCGCGCCTCTGCTTCGAAACGACGCGGACGACGCGGACGACGCTTTCGTCCCACTCGAGGTGTTCCCTTCTCCCCCGAAACATTTCCGCTCGCGGTGCCGGTTCCAGGTGGTGGCGACGAACACAAAAACGGAAGCGCGCGACGCCGCGGACGCGCGCCGCCCCGTTTTGTCGTACCACCTGCGCGAGGGCGGTGCCGTGACCGGCGCGATCACCGAGTTCCCGATGGCGCTGGAGTCGATCAACCGAACGATGCCCCGCCTTCTCGACGCCGTCGCCGACGACGCCTCCGGGGAGCTCGCCGACGGGCTGGAGGCTGTGAACTTTTTGGCCGCGCGCGGATCGGGGGGCATGCACGTCACGCTGGTGTACTCGAGGCCGATCGACGCGGACGGGAAATGGTTTGCCGCGGCGTCGCGCGCGCGCGAGAGGCTCCTGCGCGAGAGCGTTATGGAGACCGCCGAGACGTCCGAGACCGGTCGAACGACGGCGAGCGAACCCGAAAGGGGCGAACCCGAAAACGCGACGGCGTTCAACCTGCTCGGCCGAAGCAAAGGCGTGTCCGTGCTGGTTGGCGACGCGAACCACGTCGTCGAGCGCCTGCGCCTCCGCGACGGACGCTTGTTGGCGTACCACCAGCCCGAAGGCGCGTTCAGCAACCCCAACGCGTTTGTCGCGGAGCACACCGTGAACTGGCTCCGCGACGCGACCGCGGAGACGGCGAGGCCGGCGCTGCGCGCGCTGCGAGCCGAGCGGCGCCGTTCTTCGGAGGTTCCGGGAAACGCCGCCTCCGGCGACGAAGACCTCGACGCGCTCCCGTCCTTGCTGGAGCTGTATTGCGGGAACGGGAACCACACCGTCGCGCTCGCGTCTTCGTTCGCCTCGGTCGCCGCGGTCGAGCTGAGCGCGGCGCTGTGCGACGCCGCGCGCGCCAACCTCGCGAGGAACGGCGTGCGGAACGCGCGCGTCTTCCGCGCGCCCAGCGAAGCCGTCGCGCGGCGCGCGCTCCGACGACGCCGCGCGGGCGGCGCGAACGAAACGTCTCAAAAAACCAGTTTCGACGACGACGCCGCCGACGATTGCGTCTCGTCCTTGGACGTGGACGCGTTCGATTGCGTGCTGGTGGACCCCCCGCGTGCTGGTCTCGACCCCGACACCCTGGCGCTCGTAAAGAAGTTCGACGTGGTCCTGTACATCTCCTGCGACCCCAACAGCCTCTTCGCCAACGCGACAACCGAGGGCGGGCTCGCCGAGTCGCACGCGCTGCGCCGGTTCGCGGTGTTCGACCACTTCCCGTACACCAGGCACATCGAGGTGGGCGCGGCGTGGGTGCGCAAGGCGTAGGACAGTCGAGCGAGCTATTTAGTCGGGTGACTGTTGTCCAATTATATGTAGCGTTAAAACAGTAAAGTAAAACGAAAACGCCTCTACCCCTGAACGTCCGGTGCCCAGTCGGCGTGCGCGGCGGCGCCCTCCGACGCGGCGGCGTACGCGTTGGACTTGTGTTTGGGTTTGAAGTGGAAGTCGTCCGGCGGCGGCCCGAGGAGCATGCTCGTGATCTTGACCCAGTCCGTGGCTTGCGTGGAGGCCATGAGCGTCTCCAGGTCGTTCCTGCCCACGTACGAGGGCGGGCGCTCGTGTATCCCCACCGGCACGCGCTCCAGCAGACCCACCGGAACGTACCGGTGCAGAAACGAGAGCCACTCCAGCAGAAACCGACGCGTGTTGGCTACGCCGCGCGCGTCCGCGCCCCAGTGTTCTAAACCGTAAGACGCGAACTGTTTCAGCAGATCCATACGCTCACCCGAGCTTATGTCCCAGTCCCGTCGTTCTTTGATCTCGGTGAACACCCAGGGCTTGATCAACGCCCCACGCGCGATCATGCACGTCGCGACACCCGCGCCGCCGTTCGCGTTTACGTGCGCGTCGTAGTCGCGAAACCCGAACACGTCGCCGTTGCCGATGACGGAGAAATTCTCACTCGACACGTCGCGCGTTTTCCCGCACGCCGCGTTCGCCGCCGCCGCGCACTCGCCTATGTACTTCCAGTCCGCCAGCCGCGAGTACCTCTGCTGCCGTGAGCGCCCGTGCAGCGTCACCGCGCGCACGCCCCAGCCCGCCATTCGCGGGATGATCTCGTGCGCCACCCTCTTGTTGTCGTAGTACCCGACGCGCGTTTTGAGCGTGAGCGGGCACGAAAGCAGCGGCGCGGCGGCGCGCGCGACGAGTTCCATCCTGTCCGGCTTCTGTAACATCACGCTCCCCGCGCCTTTGTTGCAGATGAGGTCGATCGGACACCCCATGTTTATGTCCACGAAGTCGATGCCTCCCGTTTGAACGAACTCGTCGTCGATGAGCTGCGCGCACCGCGAAACCGCGTCCGGGTACCCGCCGCAGATTTGCGCGCCGAACACGTCCTCCGAGGGGTGTCTCCGGAGCAGCGCCCACTCCGCGGGCTGGCCCTGCAGCAGGTTCGTGCACAGCGCCATCTCGCCGCACGTGATGTCCGCGCCCAGGCCCTTGCACACGCGACGGAAAGGCAGGTTCCCGACGGTGGTCAGAGGCGCCAGGTACAGCTTACCGTTGAAGTCCACGTCCTTCTTCTCGGCCAAACGAAGCCGAACGTCCACCCCCTCCGCCTCGGCGGCGGCGTTCTTTCGCGCGCGCTTGCCGCCGCCGTCGTCGTCGCCGCGCGGGTCTTGACTCCCTCCGTGATTCGAATCAAGCGCTTCGAGGGAAGCGTCCGCCGGTTTCGGGTGTGTTTTCGCGACCGACGCGTCGGGTCCTGACGCGTCGGCGTTCGAATTCGGCGCGCCTCTTGTCTCGGCGTCGGCGCCGTACCGCCACTTGGTCTTCACGCCGAGCTCCTGCAGCCGTTTATCCGAGCGCTCAAAGCGCACCTTGCCCTTGCGCAGCAGCATCTTGAGCTCGGGGGAGAACAGGTTCAGCTCCTCGGCGTACTTTTGGCCGACGACAGGCAGAGGAAGCTCGAGCACGCCCGAGAGAAAGGAAGACTTTCCTGTCGCGGAGGCGGAGGCGTCCGCGTCTTTCGGCGCTTCCGCGTCGTCCGCCTTCGCCGCCGCCGCGTCCGGATGCGTGTAGTAGAAGCGGCACATCACGCCGTGCGGGCACGCGCCCTTGGCGTGCACGAACGGACAGAGCCCCGGGAGGTCCTCCTGCTTGTTCCTCAGGTACGCCGCGGCGTCGTGCGAGAAGCGGCACTTCTCCCCGAACGTGCATATGCCCTTGGCGAACGCGTTGCACAGCGACTCGCCGACGCCCGAACGCATCTTCGCCTTCTTCTCGCGCGCGAGCTGACGCCGGGATTTCTGCGCGCCAGGGTCGACGGGGCCGTCCTTCGCGGCGGCGGGGTCGGGGGGTGGGGGCTCCACCGGAAGGGGGGGCAGCGGTCGCAGGTACTCGCGCTTCACTGGGGCGTTGCCGTAGGACTCGAGAGCCTCCCTGGTGGGAGGCGTCCAAGGCGTGCCGTCCGGATTCGTGAACGTTTCCGTCATGGTGCCTTGTGCTTTCGGCGCGATGGAATCTCGCGACGAGCGCCTCGGACGCGGGGAGGGAGGAACCGGGTGGGGGCGCGGAGGCGGGGGGGCGAGTCGCGTCTCGCGGGTCCTCGGGGTCGTGGCGAGGCGCACGCGCGTGCGGTGTCGTGTTCGTGCCGCGCGGACTGTGTCCCTCGCGACGGGTCGTCGAGGTCTGTCTGAAACTATGACCTCGGCGCACCGCCGCCAGCGCTCTTCCGAGTCGTGTTTGCGAGAGTCGCGAAACGGCAATCGTGACTGCGTGATCGTCGTGTCCACGAACGACTTCGCTGCAGTCTACCATCTTGTCGTCATAGTCGTCGTAGCCACGCGCGCACCGTAGGACACGGGAGACATGCACGCGGCATCCGCCCCGTTCGCGGCGACGCCGTCGCGCGGCATCGCGACCGCCCCCTCCGCGGGACGAGGCCGGACTCGCGCACGCGCGGTCGCCCGGAGACGCCCCGCGGTGGCTCGCGCGTCCGTGACTTCCGAGAAGGCTGTCTCCGAGATAAGCGAGCGCACGCGACGTCTGTTGACGAGCATCGAGGGCACGGAGGGCGAACAGGCGAGCGGCGCCGGCGGCGGGACCACGCTCGCTGCGCTCGAGCGCGCGGACAAAGCGTGGGCCTCGATACGCCACATGAAGACCGGCGCCGAGGCTGGTCCCGCGCCCGTCTTCGTCGTCGAATCCGACGAGGAGCTCGCCTCGGCTTCGTGCGACTACGACGTCGCGGTGTGCGGCGGCACGCTCGGGATTCTCCTCGCGGCGGCGCTGCAGCACCGCGGCCAGCGCGTGGTGGTCATCGAGCGCGGGCCTTTGAAAGGCCGCGACCAGGAGTGGAACATCTCCCGCCCGGAGCTGGAGGCGCTCGTGCCGCTCGGGGTGTTGACCGCCGAGCAAGTCGAGAAGTGCGTCACGAAAGAGTTCAACCCGATTCGGTGCGGGTTTCACGGCTCGTCTAAACCCCCGATGGTGACGCGCGACATCCTCAACTGCGGCGTCAAGCCCAGCGCTCTGCTGGAGTGCGCGCGCGAGAACTTCGAAAAGAAAGGGGGAGTCGTGATGGAGCGCGCCGCGCTCGCCGGGATCGACGTGCGTCCGAACGGCGCGCGGCTCGACGTCGCGCCGGCGAGCTTTGAGAAGAGCGCCGTCGACGAAGACACGCAATCGCCGTCTTCGCCTCAGCCGTGCACGGCGCGGCTGGTGGTGGACTGCATGGGCTTCGGCTCACCCATCGTCCGGCAGCAGAGGCACGGGCAGAAACCGGACGGCGTGTGCCTCGTGGTCGGGTCGTGCGCGCGCGGGTTCGATTCCGAGGCGAACCAGAGCGCGGACCTCATCTTCACCACCACCGACATCGACGAGAAGTACCAGGGCCAATATTTCTGGGAGGCGTTCCCGGCGGGGAGCGGGCCGAACGACCGCACTACGTACATGTTCACGTACGTCGACGCGCACGAAACTAGACCGAGCCTTGCGAAGGTGCTGGACGACTACTGGGACCTCATGCCGGCGTACCAGGAGTTACGTTCGGTCGAAGACGTGGAGTTACTTAGAGTGCTTTTCGGGTACTTCCCCACGTACCGCGACTCGCCTCTTCCTTCAGCTTTCGACCGCGTCACGTCTATTGGCGACGCGTCGGGGGCGCAGAGCCCTTTGAGTTTCGGCGGTCTGGCGGCTCTGCTTCGACACTTGGACCGGCTGACGAACGCCATGGAGGACGCGTTGTTAAGTGACACGCTCGATCGTGAGTGTCTGTCGACGCTCAACGCGTATCAGCCCGCGCTCTCCGCGTCGTGGCTGTTCCAGAAGTGCATGAGCGTCGCGCCCGGGACGAAACCCCCGAAGACGTTCATCAACAGGTTGATGGCGACCAACTTCGGCGTGATGGAGAGCCTCGGGGACGAGGTCTCCAGACCGTTCCTGCAGGACGTCGTGACGTTCGGAGGGCTGGGCAAAACGTTGATCACGATGGCTTTAAAGGCGCCCCTGTTCGTGCCTCAGATCCTCACGCAAGCCGGGCCTGGACCGATAGCGGACTGGGCCAAGCACTTCGCGACGCTCGGCGCGTACGACGCCTTGTCGCGCGCGGCGGAGGGATTTCTGAAACCCGTCGCCCGCGCGCTCGCCGGCGTGGCGCCCTCCGGCGAGCTCGTGGCCGGCGACGACGCGGCGTCCGCCGCCGCGGGATGGGACTTCGCCGTGCTGGATAAGAGGCAGAGGTTCATGTTCCGCAGGAGGCTGGACGCGTGGAAGTGGGGCTCGGGGCGTGACTACCGCGCGGAGTGACGCGGAGTGACGCGTTTGGCGATTCGTCAGTCTTCAGAGACGGCGCGACGGTTTTTTACGACTCGCGTAGGACGCGAAAAGACGAAACGACGAAGACTGATGAACGAACACACCGTAACGAACTGCACGACTCGCCTGACTTCACCCGCAGACGCTCTTCCCGCTCTTGAGCGCGAAGTGCTCGTCCGCGGCGTGCTTGATCCCCCCCGGCGCCTCCAGCGCGCGCATCCAGCCCACCTCGCCGGCGCCGGCGAGCTGCTCCGAGACGGCGCGCCGCAGCCACGCGGCGTCGTTCTTGAACACCTTTCCGTGCTCGACCAGAAGCACGTGCAAGTCGAACTTGCACGCGTCCGGGACGCGCCGGTTGAGGTGCTCGTACGCGCTGTCCCTGGTGGCGGACTTGGGGATCCATCCGAGCGTCATGGCGATCTTCCACACGTGCGTGTCCACCGGGAAGTCCGGCCGTTTCAAGCAGAACATCAACACGCACGACACGGTTTTCGGGCCGACGCCCTTGAAGCGCGAGAGCTCTTTCTTCACCGCCTCGTCGTCCATCTCGCGCAGGTACTCCATGCACGCCTTGCCGCGCTCCTCGTGGAGCGTGTTCAGGATGACCTGGATGCGCCGCACTTTGATCTCCGCGAGCCCGCCGCACTTCACCGCCGCCTCCACCGGCCGCGGGTCGGCGACGCGCACGGATTCCCACGTCGGGAACGCGCGTTTGAGGTTGGCAAACGCCACGGCGCTCGTCGCGTCCGTCGTGTTCTGCGACAGGATCGTGCCCACCAACGAGTCCAGCACGGGCTTTCGTCGCGGCTCTTCGCGCGTTCCGTCGTTCGACAAACCCTTCGTGACCGTGCCGTGCAGAAGCGTGTACGGCGTCTCACCGGAAGGCAGCGCGAGGACGCTCGAGTCCGCGGACGGCGCCGCGACGCCCAGGTTGCCCGGCCCGAGTTGGTTCGACCCGTCCGCCTGCGCCTCCTCCTTGTGCCTGAAGAACGCGCTGTGCAGCTGCGCGAGCGCGTCCCGTGCGGCCCAGCACTCCTCGGGGGTGGGGCGCTGCAGGTGCGGGTACGGCGAGTCGGGGGCGGAGGGCTCGGACGCCACCGCGACGGCCGCCTCGTTGGTGGGCGTCGCGGGCGTCTTGACGACGGACGACGCGAGATTCGTTTTCGCGCGCGAACGCTTCGCCGGGGTGTCGGTCTGCTTCTTCACGCCCGGCTCGGGCTTCACGTCCACCCAGGCATCCTCGGTCTTCACGGGGTTCTGGGCGGTCTTACCCGTCCTGGCCCTCTTGGCCGGGGGGGTCACCGGGGTGGCCCCGCGCGTACCGCGCGTCGCAGGCGCCATGTGTTGTAGCGACGCTTCGGAATCGAGACGTGTCAGCCAGGAAACGCCGGAACCTGTCGTGCCGGCGATTCTGTGGTATCGGCACTGCCCGCTTTCCGCTGCCTGTGTTTTCAGTCGCGGAGCGGCGGCGAGCGAATTCACTTCACGCCCGCGCGTAGCTGCTGCGTCTCCCCTCGGTGTCCCGCACCGATCGGCGAGTTGCGAGTGCGCGTCGGTCGTTCGACAGTCGCGGGCGCGCGTTCGGGCCCTTCTCGGTGGCGGTTCTCGGCGCGGCGCGTCGGTGATCTGGCGCCATGGATCAGCTCTTTGGAGACGAAGAGATGATCCCTCTGCGCGACGACATGGACGAGGACGGCGCAGAGGAGATCGGCCAGGAGGACGCGTGGACGGTCATCTCCTCGTTCTTCGAGGAGAAAGGCCTGGCCCGGCAACAGCTGGACTCGTTCAACGAGTTCATCCAGCACACCATGCAGGAGATCGTCGGTGCGTCGATCGGGCGAAAAAGAAATGCGCGCGATTTGCCCGCCAAGAAACGGGAGCCTGTGCTTTTGCCCATAGGGTTTTGCTTTCGCGGGCCGCGCCCTCGCGGGAGGCGCGGATCGCGCGCGAGCTCCGCGAGACGCGCGCGACGCGAACGCACGCCGCGCGACAGCGCAGACGTGGACGCGTGCCCGGATCGAGACCACCCGGACCAGCCTCCCGAACCCCCCCTCCGTTCGCCTCCGACGCCTCTCGCTCACCTCTTTTTCCTCGAAAACGTTCCTTCTCGACACGCGCGCGACGCGACGAATTCGCTCCCCGCCTCTCCGCGCGCGCGCCGCAGACGAGATGTCGACGTTCGAGATCGAGCCCGAACATCAGCACATGCCCGGCGAGGACGCTGAGCTCGCCGAGAAGAAGACGTACAAGGTTCAGTTCGGTCAGATTTACCTGTCGAAGCCGATGGTGACGGAAGCGGATGGCATGACGAGCACGCTGTTCCCCAAGGAGGCGCGGCTTCGCAACCTGACGTACTCGGCGCCGCTGTACGTGGACATGACCAAGACGGTGACCACCGTCTCCGCGGAGGGGGACACGTCCGAGGAGGTGGAGAAGATCAACAAGGTGTTCATCGGGAAGGTGCCCATCATGCTGCGCTCGCAGTACTGCTCGCTGCACGACCACACGGACAAGGAGCTCACCGAGCTCGGCGAGTGCGCGTACGACGAGGGCGGGTACTTCATCATCAACGGATCGGAGAAGGTGCTCATCGCGCAGGAGAAGATGAGCACCAACCACGTGTACGTGTTCGAAAAGAGGCAGCCGAGTAAGTACATGTGGGTGGCGGAGTGCCGCTCGAGCCCCGAGTCGGGCGCGCGCGCAGCTTCGGCGTGCGTCGCGCGGCTGTTTCACGCGCCCGGCACGAAGGGCGAGCCGGGCGTGATTCGCGTCACGCTCCCGTACATCCGCACGGAGATTCCGCTCTTCGTCGTGTTCCGCGCGCTCGGGTTCGTGGCGGACAAGGACATTTTGGAGCACATCGTGTACGATTTCGGAGACGACGAGATGATGGGTTTACTACGCCCCTCCATCGAGGAGGCGATGGTCATCCAGAGCCAAGCCGTGGCGCTGGACTTCATCGGCAAGAGAGGGAGCGCCGTCGGCGTGACGCGCGAGAAGCGCATCAAGTACGCGCAGGAGATTCTGCAGAAGGAGCTTCTGCCGCACGTCGGCGTGGACCAGAACTGCGAGACGCGCAAGGCGTACTTCCTGGGGTACATCACGCACCGGTTACTGCTGTGTACGCTGAAGCGCCGCAACGAGGATGACCGCGACCATTTCGGGAACAAGCGCATGGACCTCGCCGGGCCGCTCATCGGGATGCTGTTCCGGCAGCTCTTCCGGAAACTCACCAAGGACGTGCGGCTGTACTGCCAGCGGTGCGTGGACTCGGGCAAGGACATCCAGCTCACGCTCGCGGTCAAGGCGAAGACCATCACGTCCGGGCTGAAGTACTCGCTCGCGACGGGCAACTGGGGCGCGCAGGGCGCGCAGGACATACGCGCGGGCGTCTCGCAGGTGCTCAACCGGCTGTCGTTCTCGTCGACGCTGTCGCACTTGCGGCGGCTCAACTCGCCCATCGGGCGCGAGGGGAAGCTCGCGAAGCCGCGGCAGCTGCACAACTCGCACTGGGGGATGGTGTGCCCCGCGGAGACCCCCGAAGGCCAGGCGGTGGGGCTGGTGAAGAACCTGTCGCTCATGGCCCTCGTCTCCGTGGGCTCGCCCTCCGCGCCTCTGCTGGAGTTTTTGGAGGAGTGGACGATGGAGAACCTCGAGGAGATCTCGCCGAGCGTCATCCCCAAGTCGACGAAGATTTTCGTCAACGGCGTGTGGGTGGGCGTGCACCGCGACCCCGCGAATTTGGTCAACACGCTGCGCGGCTTGCGGCGCAAGCTGGACATCACCATCGAGGTGGGCGTGGTGCACGACATCCGCTTACAGGAGCTGCGCCTGTACACGGACTACGGCCGGTGCATCCGGCCGCTGTTCATCGTGGAGGACCAGAAGCTGGTGATCAAGCGCAAGAACATCGAGATGCTTCAGGAGAAGGATGTGACCGGGTACACGTGGAACGACCTCGTGGCGACGGGGTGCATCGAGTACGTGGACACGGAGGAGGAGGAGACGACGATGATCTCGATGACCATCGAGGACCTCGTGCAGGCGCGCGCGATGGCTGAGATGGACGGCGGCGTGCAGACGCTGTACACGCACTGCGAGATCCACCCGTCGATGATCCTCGGCATCTGCGGGTCCATCATCCCCTTCCCGGATCACAATCAGTCCCCGCGCAACACGTACCAGAGCGCGATGGGGAAACAAGCCATGGGCACGTACATCAGCAACTTCCAGATCCGCATGGACACGCTGGCGTACGTGCTGTTCTATCCCCAGAAGCCCCTGGTCACGACGCGCGCGATGGAGCACCTGCACTTCCGCGACTTGCCCGCCGGCGTCAACGTCATCGTCGGCATCATGTGCTACACCGGGTACAACCAGGAGGATTCGGTGATCATGAACCAGAGCTCGATCGACCGAGGTCTGTTCCGCAGCATCTTCTACCGGTCTTTCAAGGACGAGGAGAAGAAGCAGGGCTCGCTGACGAAAGAGGAGCTGGAGCGCCCCACGCGCGACACGACGCTCGGCATGCGCCACGGCACGTACGACAAGCTGGACGACGACGGGCTCATCTGCCCGGGCACGCGCGTGTCGGGCGAGGACATCATCATCGGCAAGACGAGCCCGCTTCCCGAGGACGACCCGTCCGCGGTGTCGAAGCGGTTCACGAAACGCGACTGCTCCACGGGGATGAAGAACTCGGAGACGGGGATCATCGACCAGGTGCTCCTCACGACCAACGACCAGGGGTTGCGGTTCGTGAAGATCCGCGTGCGTTCTTGCCGCACGCCGCAAGTCGGGGATAAGTTTTCGTCGCGTCACGGCCAGAAGGGCACGATCGGCATGACGTACACGCAGGAGGACATGCCGTTCACGTGCGAGGGCGTCGTGCCGGACATCATCGTGAACCCGCACGCCATCCCCTCGCGCATGACCATCGGGCAGCTGGTGGAGTGCCTGATGGGCAAGGTGGCGGCGATGATGGGCAAGGAGGGCGACGCTACGCCGTTCACGCCCGTCACCGTCAGCGACATCAGCGAGATGTTACACGACTGCGGGTACCAGCGCAAGGGCGAGGAGGTGATGTACAACGGCCACACCGGACGCGCGCTGGAGGCGAAGATCTTCCTCGGACCGACGTATTACCAAAGGCTGAAGCACATGGTGGACGACAAGATCCACTCGCGCGGCCGCGGGCCGGTGCAGATTTTAACCAGGCAACCGATGGAGGGGCGCTCGAGGGACGGCGGTTTACGTTTCGGCGAGATGGAAAGAGACTGTATCATCTCGCACGGCGCGTCGGCGTTTCTCAAGGAGCGGCTGATGGATCAGTCGGACGCGTACCGCATCCACGTGTGCCAGACGTGCGGCTTGGTGGCGGTGGCGAACCTCAAGAACCAGACGTTCGAGTGCTGCAAGAACCCGAGCGAGCGCACGAAGGTGGTGCAGGTGATGCTGCCGTACGCGTGCAAGCTGCTCTTCCAGGAGCTCATGTCCATGGCGGTGGCGCCGAGGCTCGTCACGTGAGTTGGAAGCGACGAGAAAAAAGATGAGATTGTTGTGGAAACGCGCAAAACGCGTTCACGACCCGCCGGTCCGACCGCGTTCGGAGCCTATGAACGCGCGACGCCGGTCGGGGAATGCGCGGCGCGGGAAGATTTAAACTAGAAAAACACAAAAGGCGACCGACGTAGGGGGGCGCGCGGTTCTTGTCAATATTGAAACCGAGGACCGGCGCCGAAGACGACCGCGACGCGAAACGCAACCATTTTCGTCCCTCGTACGTGCTGTCGATCTGGAGCGCCACGAACCAGTCGAACCCACGCGCGGGCTGTGCCCGCGGGAGCCGTCGCGCACCCGGCATGGCGCGCGCGACGCGGCCGGTCGCCGACGGCGGCGCGGCGGGCAGCCGTCGCGCGGCTCGTCGGCGCGTGTTCGACACCGGTCAGGCGCGTTCGGCTGTCGCGTTGTTGGTTCTCGCGTGGCTGCCGATCGTGGCGTGGCACGAGCACGTCGCGTTCCGCGCGACGTCCGCGTCGTGCGCCTGGCCCGAGCTGGAAGGCACGACGAGCGCCTCACCCGACGCGCGCGTCGCGGTCATCGCGGACCCCCAGGTCACGGACTTCACGTCGTACCGCTCGTTCGCCCCGAAAGGCTCGTGGACGCTCGCGGCGATCGAGCGCGTCTCTGACGCGTACCAGCACCGAGCGTTCCGCCTGGCGGTGCTCCCCAAGCGACCCGAGCGCGTGCTGTTCCTGGGCGACCTGCTGGACGGCGGTTGGCTCACCGCGGACGACGAGACGTTCGACGCCACCGCGCGGAGGTTCGAACGCATCTTCCGATGGCCGGGGCGTGACGAGACGCGTTCTTCCGACTCGCCTTCTTCGGAAACAGACGAACATCCGAAGACGCACATGTCCGTGCACGGGAACCACGACGTGGGGTACGCGTCGCGCGCCGAGTCGTTTCCCGAGATTCGAAAAAGGCACGAGTCGCGGTTCGGGGTCTCGAACTACGTCGAGCGCGTGGGAGGCGTCGACGTAGTCGGCGTGAACGCCATGGCGCTCGACGGCGACCCGAGGTCCGAGGCGGCGAAAGAAACATGGGCGTTTGTGGACGCGCTCTCGGTCCAACAAAACGTTTCGTCGCGAAATCGTCCGCCGCGCGTGCTGGTCACGCACCTGCCCCTGCCCAAAGCCTCGTACGCGCCCGGGTCGTGCGGCGAGAGTAGGTTCGGGCCTGTGATCCAGCCGCGCACGCGCAGGACGAGGCGGGGCGTGGAGTACCAGGATTACCTCTCGGACGGCAGCGCGCGTCGTTTGCTTCGCGCGACGCGCCCGTCGCTGGTGCTGGCGGGGCACGACCACGACCGGTGCGTGGCGAGCCACGAGATTTCCACCGCGGTTTTTCGCGCGCGCGGGGACGGGGACGGGGACGGGGACGCGACCGGGCGGGACGGGGACGCGACCGATCACGCGGGAGTCACGGTGTCGGTGACGGAGATCACCCTCGGGACGTTCAGTTGGTTGATGGGGAACCCGAAACCGAGTTTCGCGCTGATGACGCTCCGCGGCGAGGTTCCCTCCGCGGCGGCGGAGGGAACCGCGAAATACGTCGACACGGCGATATGCGAGCTCCCTGAACATCTCGCCGGCGTGTGGTCGTACGCGTACCTCGGTGGGTTCTCGGCGTTCGTGCTTCTCGTCTGGCCCTCCCTCCGAGTCGCCGCGGCGTTCATGCGCAGCGGGGACGTCGAGGCGTTTGCCAGGCGTTTGGGGATCGATCCAAAGGCGAATAGGCGCGTCGCGAGCGGCGCGAGACCGAATCTTGATTCGGTCGCCGCCTGGACCCGCGTCGTGGCCGCCGCGCTGTGGAGGCACTGCGGACCGTTCTTCGTCGCGCTCGCGCTGGTACTCGGCGGGATCGCCGGCGGAACGCTGTGGGACCTCTCCAGACCGTAGAAGAGATAGTATTACAGTTTTTGGCGACTTGACGCGCTCGCTCGCGGTCTCTTCACCGTTTCGCGCGGGTCCGCGCGTCGTCGTAGTCCGCGGAGAGAGACTTCACCCCCGCGCGTCTGGGAGCCTTGGACGCCGCCGCCGGCTCGCGCGACTCCGCATCCGCCGCCTTCGACGCGGCGACGAAATCGCGCTCGTCGCGCCCGAGCAAAACCACCTCGTCGTCGTCGTCGTCGTCCTCACGACGCTTCGATTTCGCCTCGTGCTCCTCCTCCTCCTTCTCCTTCGTCTCCTTCGTCTCCTTCTCCTCTTCCTTCTCCTCCTCGCGCGACGAGGTGGACGCGTGCGAGGCGCGGACGTCCCTGACGCTCTTCTCCTTCTGGCTCAGGTTCTCGTCCAGGTCGTCCGACTTGGCGATCCCGGGTGCGCTCACCTGGAACGCCTGCAGCACGCCCGCCGGCACGGGGAGCGACTCCGCGGGGATGACCCCGCCGACGATCAGCCCCACGACCGCCAGCACCGCGCACACCGCGATGGTGAACACCGCGGTCCACACGCCGAAGCCCCCTCCCCCGCCGCGACGCGCGCGGTCTCCCCTCGCGGTCGAACCGAGCCCGCTCTGTTCCCGTCGCGCGCGTCTCTCGATTTGGCGGAACGCGGGCGAGCTGTCCTCGACGTACGAGTACTCACCGTCCGAGGAGGACGCGGAGGAGTCCCCGACGTCCACCAGCGTGTCCTCGAACGACACGCCGCCCTGGTACCTGCGCCCGGAGGACGCCGCGGGAGGCGGATTCGAGCTCGCGGGATCGCCGTAATACAAGTGCCCGCGGTTCACGGTCAAGGTGCCGCGCCCGGGCCCGCCCGACCCGAGCGCGGCCGCCGCACCCCCGAGGAGCTCATCCGTCTCGCCCGTCGATCGCGAGAACATCGTCGCTCCGCCTCACTCTCGCGCCGTCGTCTCGCGCGTCTGGAAGTGGCGTGAGGCTCGCGCGAAGTCCAAACACGAGGAATTTGTCGGGCTGTTACACAAGTTCACAAGTTGGAACCTCTCTTTGGCGTCATGAACCAGGAATAGACCGTGAAGCTGCGGTTTTGAAATCCGGCCGACGGACGGAAAATCGACTTCCGAGTCCGACGACGATGTCGCATCCAGCGGCCGAGGAGGAGGACCTCGAGGTTAACCCGCCTCGAGCGCATCCCGGTCTTGCGTCAGTCCGCCGCGCACGGCACACGACATCAGGCCGATGTCGTCCGTGCGGGGCGCGACGAGACGCGTCGCGCGCCTGTGCGCGTCGTACGCGGCCGCGTCCGCGCGTCCCGGCGCGGTCGGGTTCGGCGGCCCGAGGGTGGCCGGACACCACCGTTTCTTCGCCGCGCAGGCGGCCGTCGAGAATGCGCAGGACGACATCGGGCCGGTGACCCTGGACTTCTCGAAGCTGGTGAACCCCGGGGAGATGCCTTCGGTGGCGTACGCGAGGCTCGCGGCGCAGGGCGTGCTTCGGCCGGACGACGCTCAGAGGGACGCCATCCGGGTCCTGGACGACCTGCACGCCAGGCTCGTCGGCACTGACGACTCCGCGGATTTGGGCGGCGGTTCCTCCGGGACCAAATCCGCGAAGCCGGAGAAGAAGGAAGGGAGCTGGTTCACGGACTTGTTCACCTCCTCCAAGAGCGGCTCTTCGTCCTCCTCCAGCAAGGCCGCGCCTCAAAGCGAGGGCGTGTACCTGCACGGCGGCCCCGGCTGCGGCAAGACGTTCGTGATGGACCTGGCGTTCGCGTGCCTCCCGGGCCGACCCGGATTGCAAAAGAGACGCGAACACTTCCACTCGTTCATGCTGGCGACGCACCACGCGCTGCACAAGCTCGGGCAGGAAGGGGGCTCCAAAACACGAGACACCGTCGCGTTGTACGCCTCCGAGATCTCAAGTAAAACCTCCGTGCTGTGCCTGGACGAGTTCCAAGTGGTGGACGTCGCCGACGCGATGATCATCCGCCGGCTTCTGGATCGGCTCTGGGCCGACGGCGTCGTGCTGGTGACCACCAGCAACCGCGCGCCGGCGGAGCTGTACAAAAACGGGCTCAACCGCGCGCAGTTCGTGCCGTGCATCGAGGCGATTCAGTCTAAGTGTGCGGTGCACGAGATGCGCAGCGCCAGGGACTACAGGCTCACGGGGCACGCCGCGCCTGACGAGAGCGAAGGCGCGAGCGAACGCGCCGAGGCGGAGGGTCGCGGGACGTGGCTGGTGGCGCCGGCGGATGACCCCGCGGCTGTCGCTCGCGCGGACGCGTGGCTCACCTCGCGCCTTTCGCGCCTCGCGAAGAACGACCGGATGGTGACCGTGGACGTGGCGATGAGCGGCCGCCGTATACGGGTCAACCGCGCGTCGGGGGGCGTGGCGCGCCTCACGTTCGACGAGGCGTGCGCCAGCGCGCTCGGCGCCGGGGACTACACCGCCATCGCCTCCGTGTTCCACACCGTGGGTCTGGAAGGCGTGCCGCGCATGAGCATGGACCGCGTCGACCTGATGCGCCGCTTCATCACCTTCGTGGACGTGCTGTACGAGCACAAGGTCAAGCTGCTGGCCACCGCGGCGGAGACCCCGGAAAACCTGTTCTTAGGATCCGTGTTTGACGCGCGCGGCGGAGACAAAAACGCTTTTTCGGCAAAAACGAAAACCAACCTCGACGCAAACGTGGATGAGGCGTTTGCGTGGGACCGCGCGGCTTCGCGGCTGGCGGAGATGTCCTCCTCCGAGTACGTCGAGGCTCCCTGGCGCCCGAAGAGCGGCGCATGGCTCCTGGAGCAAGCAAAGGTCACGGAGGTTGTCCCGGAGAGCGTCCTGCGCGCGCTCTGGCAGCGCTACGACGCCGACCACAACGGCGTGCTCGACGAGAGCGAGCTGGAGTGTCTCCTCGGCGACCTGAACGAGATGCGCCGCGGGCACAGGAACGTCCCTGAGGAGCAACTCAGCTCGGCGTGGGAGGTTTTGACGAACCGAGGCAAGCGCGGCGTGCGCCAGAGCGCGGGTTTAGGGATGGTGGACTCCAAGTTCGAGACGTGCGATGAAAAAGGCGGGCCGAAACAGAAACCGATGCCGTCGCGCAAGGGCGACGCGTTCATAACCTTCGACGACTTTATCGATTACGGCAACGACGCATTCGCGGCGTGCATGGTATCCGCGTGACGCGAAAGAAAGTCCGTCGCGTATTCTTGCCGCGTGTTCTTTACCGTAGATATTGTTATCATCATTCATTAGACGACCTATGTAATGTAGTTGTCATCATTCATCACGCTACGTACGAGCTCGAACACCGAGTCATCACAACCGCGCGCGCGGGTCGGCGCCGCCGGCGACGATTTTCGTCCTGAACTCGGGATCGATGGCGGTGGACTTTCGCGACCCGTCGGGCGCCGTTTCCACGCAGACGTGCGTCATCCAGCCCCGGAACACGTCACGGACGGACCCGGCCTCGTCCGCCACCGTGCCTTCCCACGCCAGCTCGAACGAGCTGGTTCCCCACTTCGAGACCCGGCCCTTGATGACCAGGTCGTCCAGGAACCTCGCTGGGGACAGGTACTCGAAACGCGACGATCGAACCATGGAGAAGTCGCTCCCTTTCGACAACTGCCACGGCTTTCCCATGCGGTCCCGCACCCAGAGATCCATCACCGCGTCGCACAGTGACTGGTAGTGGGCGTTGAACACGACACCCTGGGCATCGCACTCGCTGTATCGGACGGTCACCGTGTGCGAGTAATCCGGCGGTGACGCCATCGCCGCGTCCCAGACAATGGAAAAGCTGCAGCGTGGCGGACGAAACGTCGAGCGTGGATCGCACGTTCGCGAACATTTTCGGCCGCGAAAACGTCGCCTCGGGACTCTCGAGGCCGCGGCCCGGGGATAGGCCAGACTCGGAGCGCACCCAGGGGTGGTGCGGCTCGCGGATTGCGGGCTCGGCGATAGAGCCTCCGTGACGGTCGCGCGCCGTCGGCGGAGCGATCGGAGCCGAAGGGTCACGCGGCATAGCTAGATAGACGCCGTGTGACTCGATCCGATTGGAGACGGCACCGGAATTCTCGACAGATCGACGCGTTTGATTCGGGGGGCGGAACCGGGAGGAAACCATGGTGGACGCCCCCGCGTTGGACGTCGCGGGCGATATCGCACCTCCCGACGCTCACATGACCGGCGCATCACCCACCGTGGGCGCGGTTTTCTTCATGACCCTGCTCATGGCGGCCGCGAGCGGGCTGGGCGCGGTCCCGTTCTTCTTCGTGCGTCGCCTCTCCCCGCGGCTCGCCGCGCTGGCCAACGCGCTGGCGTGCGGGGTGATGCTGGCGGCGTCCTTCGACCTCGTGCACGAGGGCGAGCCCCACGGCGCGCTCCTCGTGGTCGTGGGCGTCTGCTTGGGCGCGGTGTTCATCGCGCTGACGCAGAGGGCGCTCCGGGACCAGGAGGATGTCAGGTTCGGGCTGCTTCGGGGCGCGGATGCGCGGAAAACGCTGCTCATGGTGGGCATCATGACCGCGCACTCCTTGGGCGAGGGCTCGGGCGTCGGCGTCTCCTTCGGGGGCGAACGCGGGTGGACGCAAGGCACGCTGGTCACGCTCGCGATCGGCGCGCATAACGTGCCGGAAGGCATGGCGGTGGCGACCGTGCTCGCGGCGCGGGGCGTGTCTCCCTGGAAGTGCGCCGGATGGGCCGTGGTGACGTCGCTGCCGCAGCCCTTGCTGGCGGTCCCGGCGTTCGTGTTCGTGGAGACCTTCGCGGCGCTCCTGCCGCTGGGGATGGGCTTCGCCGCGGGGTGCATGATCTGGATCACGGTCGCGGAGCTCCTGCCGGACGCGCTGGAAGCCGCCGACGCCAGCGCGGTGGCCACCACCGCCACGATCGCCGCGGCGGCGCTCGAGGCGTTCCGCATGTGGACCGAGGCGCTCGAGCGCGCCGACGCGGCGAGTTTGGGGGTCCGAGAGGACAGTCGATCGACGCATCGTTCCATCGGGCTCGAAAACGAGTCGAAAGGGACGTACGGCGTAAAAGTGCCGACCGGCGAGTCGGTCTCGACGGACGGCGCGGAACCGAAACCGCGCCGGCATCGCGCCGAGCCCGGCCGCGGCGAGACCCTCACCACCGGCTCGTTCGTGCCCGCCGAGCGGTCCTCGGGGGGCGAGTCCGCCGCCGAGGCGCTGGACAGGCTCGCGGCGGCCTCCACGGAGAGGAAAGCCGCGGCCATGAGAGCCGCAGAGTTTGCGCGCGCCTCCGTGGGGGGAGACGCCGCAGAGGGCGCCGGAGTCGGAGTCGGACTGAGTGCGACGGAGACGTCGACGGGCGCCGCTTCGTCCGGCGACGCCGCCGCCGTCGCCGCGCTGGCGCTAGCCACCCTGGTCGTGCCCCTGCTTTGTTTTATCGCCGCCGCGGCGGTCCCCCGGCTTTTGCCCTTCGCGGAAGACGCGGCGCCGTCGTCCGCGACGCGCTCGAAGCGGTTCAGAGGCGCGTTTCGTGCTGGAGGTGCCGGCGGCGGCGCCTTGGGATTCGCGCCGGAGCGCGCCGAGCTGCTGGGCGCGGCGGCGGGCGCGGCGGCGGCGGTCGGGTTCGGGAGGCTGGCGGACGCGTTCCGGCGATGTCGTTTCGGGGACGCGCCGTGGCTCCCCGCGGCGGTCGGCGCCGTCGTGGGCGCGCTCGCGCACCTTCTCCTGGCGGAGCGCGCGCTCGGACGCGCCGAGGCCGAGGCCAGGCGCGGGGACGCCAAGAAGGACGTGGACGACGTCTTCGAGAACGACGAGAACGAGAGAGTCTTTGAAGACGACCCCGAGCGCGCGAGCGGCGTCGGTTTCAAAAAAAACGCGCCGGAGACCCGCTCCGGAGGTCTCTGGACTTTCAAAGGCGCGCACGCGGTGCTCGTCTGGACGTGCGCCTGGGCGTGCGCGAGCGAGGGCGCGTCTTTGGCCGTCGCGGCGGCGGCGCACGGGGGGCACGCCGCTTTGCCCGCCGCCGCGAGGACGTTCCCGAAGGCGTGCGTCGTGGGATGGAGCGCGCTCGCGGCGGGCGCGGACCGCTGGGCCGCCGCGCGCGCGGTTTTTTTCGCGGCGGCCGCGCAGCCCCTCGCCCTGCTCGTGGCTTGGCGCTTCGGGTTCGGCGCGGCCGGCTGGGTGGACGCGGGTTGGGCCAGCGCGAACGCGGTGGCGTTCCAGGCGGCGACCGCCGCGGCTCTGCTCGCGGCGGCGACGCGCACGGCGGCGCCGGCGGCGCGGCGGCGCAACCGGAGCAGCGCCGACGGCGGCGCCGCTTTTGGCGCCGCGCTCGTTTGCATCGCGCTCGCCGCGCTCGGGGGTTTGTGCTGGCAAACGCCATACTGCGATCGCTCGTGGTGACGGAGAGAGGCTACCGGTTAGGCTGTCAGGCTGTGTCCCTCGATGGGTTTCGGCGCGAGTTTTTGAAATGCGAAATGCGAAACGCATCGTACTGTACGCTAACGCGCGCTCAAGCTTCGCGCGCGACGGATGGCGACCGCGTCCGACGCGAAAACCGAAAAGAAAGAACGTCGATCGATTCCCCAGAAATCGGCGCATCACGCCCTCGTTCGAAAGACTCGTGCGCCAGCCGGTTTTCCCGCCACTCCAGATCGCACGCGCGGACGTCACACGACCGAGACATGGCCGCGCAGCTCCCGAGGTGCGTGACCGACCCCCTGGGGACGGTCTCCTCGCTGTTCGACGCCGCCGTGGCCTCCCCCGCCGCCGGCGCCGAGGACGGGGACTGGGGGGTGCGCGCGGCGTTTCGCGAGGGCCTCTCTTCGCTCAGCTCGCGCGCGCTCGTGGAGCGCATCCCCGAGATCAACGCCGTGGGCGTCGAGCACGTCCCCCCCGGCGCGCTCGTGCGCTTCAGGTGCATGGTGCAAGACATGTACAACCCCGAGTACTACGTGGGCGCGTACCGGGACGCCGGCGGGCGCTGGCGCACTACCAAGTACACGGAGGATCTCGGACCCGCCGACACGCCGGGCCAGCCCGCCGATCGCAAAATCTGGGAGAGACGCGTGCTGTACTGCGTGCCCGTGCCCGGCGAGAGCGCGTGGGTGCGGCGTCTGGACGGCGCGGGCGTCGGCGCTCCCCCGAGCACGCCCGCGAAGATCAGCGAGGACCGCGCCGGCAAGAAGGACAAGAGGGCGCGCGACGAGGACGTCGAGATGGACGCCGCGGATGACGCCGACGACGGGGCGGAGGACTCGGTCGCCGCCGCGCTCGCCGGCGCCGGCGCCGCGGAGGACGCGGCGTCTTCACGTGCGGCTAAAGCGCTTCGAAACGACGAGACGGGAACTGTAAGACAACGGGAAGGCGGCGATGCCGTGCACGTGCACCCCGGCGGGGACGCGTCTCCGGAGGACGCGCTGAACCTTCCTCTCGGGACGGAGAAGGCGGCGCCGGGTTTGCTGGCGGCGACGCCGTGCATCGTCAAGATGTACGACGACGAGGACGACGTGAAACTGAACGACGTGCTAGAGCTCGTGGGCGTGCTCGGCATCGCGCCCGCGCTCGCGCAGGAGATGCAGGACATGTCCGCGGAGACCTTCGGCGTGTTCGCGAACCAGGCGGCGGGCCAGGCGAACGCGCATCCCCCCGACGCGAACGCCGGCGCGAATGCGGATTTCGAGTTTATGGACGAGGAGCGCGCGCACAACCCGCCCACCTCCGTCGTGCCCCGGTTCCACGTCCTCGCCGCGCGCAGAGCCTCGCCGCAGACGTTCGCGCTCGCGGCGGAGGCGGAAACACCGGGTCTTGGCGCGCACGTGGATACCGCGAGCGGCGCGAACGGCGGCTGGGGTCTGCGCCCTGTGGAAGGCGAAGCCGCGTTCCGCGGACCCGGGCTCGTCCCCGACAGCCGCCTCGCGTTGTCCGGCGTTACGACGCGCGCGCGGCTCGTCGCGTTTCTCGCCGCGCCGCTCGGTGGCGACGCGCTCGCCGCCGAGTACGTGCTCTTCTCTCTGCTGGCGCGCGTGCACACGCGCAGCGACGGCATGCCCATCGGCAAGTTCGGCGTGACGCTTTTGGGCGCGCCCGACGGCCCGGGGAAGAGCGGCGTCGTCGCGTCGGCGCTGGCGGAGACGCTGGCGATTTTAGCGCCGGCGACGGCGCACCTGCCGCTGTCCATCGCGTCGCTCAACGCGCGCGCCTGGGCGCCGAGGAAGGACTACGCCACGAACCGGTTAATCGCCGGTCCTTTACAGCTGGCGAGCGGCACGACCGTAGTGCTGGACGAAACCGCGTTGTCCGCGGGGGTTTTGAACGAACGCGGCGTTCGGAACGTTCAAACGTTGGCGGATTTTTCGAAAACGCAGGAGCTCGAGATGGATTTTTCGTACCACGCGATGCGCGTCCCAATCGACGTGTCCGTCGTCTCCGTCTCGGCGTCGAAGACGCACGGGATCGTCGAGGGGCTCGACGCGAGCGTCGTGTTACGCATGACGAAAGAGCCGAGAGTGCCGGAGGAAATACTTTCCGAAGAAGGCGGGAAAAAGTCTTTGGCGGAGATGCGTTTGTTTATCGCGCGCGCGAGGTGTTCGAGCCACTCCATCGATACGAAAAACGGTGCAGAAATCGAGCGCGCCATGGTCGCGGCGCGCGCGAGCGACCCGAGCGCCACGCAGGAGACCTTCCACCGATGGCTCACCATGTCTAGGCTCGCCGCGCTCGCGCGCGGGGAGACGTCGCTGACGATCGAGCACTGGAACATTGCGAGGGAGTGCGAGCGGCTCGCGGCGGAAAGAGCGCGCGTGTGTTAGAAGACGCGACGAGCGTTGTTGTCGTCGTTTTTTATGACGTCGTTTTTCCGGACGAAACGCTCCGTTCGAGGCTTTCTCTATAACGCCCTCGCCGCCCTCCACTCGCGCGCGCGCGATGGGGTCGCGCGACGAGAGCGACGCGTTCGCGCCGCGCGTCACGTTCGTGCGCGCGCCGCGGCGGTGGCAACAGAACGCGGGCCGAGGAAGCACGGGCGCGGCTTCCGGCGAAGGCGAGGCGATCGGCGCGTCCGATGCGGGGGCGGCGGCGGCGGTGCCCGACGACGCGCGGCGCCCCTCCGTGGACGGCCGCAAGATGATGGACGAGCTCGAGGCCTGGATGCGCCGCACCAACTTGCGACGCGCCCCGGAGGCGCACTATCTCGATGTCGAGACGCTGCGCGACCTCTTCGTCGCCGACCGCGCCGCGCACGCCGGGGAGCCTGTTCGGAATGCGGAATGCGATGTCGACCTGAAGGTGTTCGGGAGCCTGTTCGGCATCGCGTGCTCCAAGGCGTTCAGCGCGCCGCGACTCGTGCGGCGGCGGGGCGCGATCGGCGTCACGTGCGACGCGCGCGCCGCGGCGCCTCCCGCGTCCCGGGGCATGACCCGCCGCGACGCCGAGGCGCTCGGCGTGAACGGGAACCCGGTGGACGACGAGTTGCGGCGCGCGGGTCGGCGCGAGGCGTCGGCGAAGGCGCGCGCGAAGAAGGCGCTCCTGGACCCCGCGCGGTCGCGTGACGTGTCGAACGCTGAGCCCGAGGGCCGGAGCCACTCGCGATACGTCACCGAGCTCCTTAAGCTGGCGTGCGGCCCGGAACTCGTGCGCCTGCGACTGTTCCCGGACGCGAAGGAACTCACGGAGTCGTTCGCCGCGAACAACGCGGCGCGGAGCTTCCTGTATCCGCGCGGCAAAGGAGGCGGCCGTGTGGACCCGGCGGACGCCGCCGTGACGTGCGTCGCGATCGGCGACGGGAACACGCCCAGGACCGCGGCGCTGTTCGCGTTCCTCACCAGGTGGCACTGCGTCGCGGTGGACCCCGAGATGGTGGAGTGGCGCGAGTGGAAAAAAAGGCGCGGCGTCGACGACGTCGTCGACGACGACGAGGCGCGCGGCGAGACCGGCGACGCGCGAGACGACGTGTTGACTGGCGCTTGGGGCGGCGTTCGGCGCCTGCGTGCGTTCCGTAAGAAGATTCAGGAGGTTCGCGTGGAGTGCGAGAAGGCGATTTTGGTGTTGGTGCACGCGCACGTCTCTCTGGCGGAGTGCCTCGCGCAGGTGAAGACGCGCAGCGGGCGATGCTCGGCGGTGATTCTGCCGTGCTGCAACTGGTACCAGAAGCTGCGGCACCCGGAGGGCGCGCCGCCGCTCGCCGAGTACGACGACGGGAACGTCGCGTCGCCGCAGAGGACGGTTCGCGTGTTCGACGACCTACCGTGCGGGACGCTGGGCGGCGAGGGAACGAGCGAGGCGAGCGACGCGGTGTGCGAGACGGTGCCCGCGTAGCGACGAAAGGCGCGCCTTACGACGTTTTTTTCGGCGGCGCGTGAGCGTTAGGAGTCGCTCGTGTCATCCGATACGTCACGCGCGTCGTTTCATCCCCGGAGCTCTCCCACGACCGACTATTGCTTATATAAACTTTACAATTGTAGGATACGCGAATCGACTCTCGCGTGTATACCATACCCTCGCGGACGTCCGCGCCTCGTCTTCATCGCGTCGCGATCGCGAGGGCGGCGACGACGGCGACGATGAAGAGCATGCAGCAGACGTGCCTCCTCTTTCCCAGCGAGGGCGTGCATTCGTTCCCCCCGAACGCGATGGACTCCACGTCGCGCGGCGGGTCCCCTGGCAGGGACGCGTCCGCGACGATCGAACCGGCGGGGTTGGCAAACGAAAGCGTCTTGCGGTCCGGCAGTTTCACGAGCAGTTTGTACAGGTCGACGTCTCCCAAGTCGCGCGGGGGCGAAAACGCCAGCCACTTGGCGTTTAGAGGCAGGTCTTCGTGGATCACCGGAGACGCGGAGGGCGCGGTCACCTCGCGGCCGCTTTTAGCGGAAGAGACGTCTCCAGGAGGCGTCGTGAGAGGCGTCTCCAGGTCCGTTCGTCTAACGCAGGAGACGGATAACAGCGACACGGCGTCTCGCATGAACGCGTCTCCCCCGCTCTGCGTCAGCGTCGCGGGATCGACGCGCCAAGCCACCGACACGGTCCGCCCGCCCTGCGCCTCCAGGAGCGCGCGGAAACCGAGCAGGAAAGGCGCCGAGCCGGGTACGTCACCGTGCAGGCGCAGGAAGCGCTTCACCTCCGCGCGGATCTCCCGCGCGTCGCAGGGACTAGGGGGAGAACGCGCGGCGTCCAGCGCTTTTTCCAGGGCCGCCCACTGCCCGCTGGCCAAATCCGCGTGGAACGCCGCCCTCTTCGCGTTCGCGGACGCCACAGCCTTCGCCGACGGGCCAACCTCGGGGGCGGCGTCGGGCTCGGCGTCGCGCGACGACATCGCCCCCTCGCCGCACTCGCCCCGTGTTGTGGCCGGGGGCCCCGAGAAAACTTCGGCACCGTAATGAAACGCGTGAACGACAAGAAGCTTCGAAAGCGTCGTTCGAGAAAATCGACCGCCGATGGAACCGGAGTGATCGAGGGTCTATTGGCGATTCAATCGCTCAATCAGGTGTTACCCTCGAAGGAACGTGTGGTGTTATAAATAGACGATGGCGTCTTACGCGCGCACACCTCGGGGCGCGCGGGCACGGCGCCATGGGGTATCTTGGGCGGCAGCGGTCGTATCGGGCGCCGCCGTCCTCCGGGCGGCGACTGTCGTTGCGGGACGCGGACGACGGCCTGGGGCCGCACCCGAGCAACTCGCGGCACGGCAGCCTTCTGTCCGCCGCGGGTCTCGCGGCCCGAGAAAATGAGCACGCGCTGCGATCGAGCTCGCGGCGGAGCCCCGCCGCGCACACCAAGCGCTCGATGAGCCGCGCGGCGCTCGCGGAGGAGAAGATTCGGCTCCTGGACGGCATCGGCGGGTACGCGCCGCACGGCAGCGTGCCCTCCCGTCGGGACGGGGCCTCGTCGTCGTCCTCCCGCGGATGGGGGTTCGGCAAGTACGCCCCCTCCGCGGGCCAGGCGGTGCTCGCGTGCGCGCTCGTCGCGATGGTCGTCGCGGTCGCCGCGTTTCCCGAAATCGTCACCGCGGGCAGGTACGCGCTCTCCGGCACGATCGCCAGGGCCATCGCCGCGCGCCACAGGATCAACGCGGCGGCCGCCGAACCGCAGCCTGGCGCGAGCGCGTCGACGGGGGCGTCGGAGACGCCCGACGCCGAATTCGCCGACGAATCCTGCGTGCGCCTGGTGGCCGGGGACGCGGGCGTCTCCTCGGAGCTCCTCGCGCTCGTGCACGCGGCGAAGCGCCTTCAAAAGCAGGGCAAGCGCGTCGTGTGGGACTACGCGAACGCCGCGGCGACGTGTCCGTGCGGAGACGTCTCGAGTCGTTCGAAAGACGACGAAGACGCGACGACGCGCGCCTCGTCCGCGCGGCGGTTGCTGCGCCTCTCCGCCTCCTCTCCCGGGGCGTCTCTCTGCGTTTCGGGCGCGTCCGCGCGCGAGACCAACAACGGGTGGACCGCGATGTTCGCCAGCGCGTCGGACGCGTTCACGGACGCCTCGGCGGAGTCTGACGATTCCGCGTGTCGAACCGCGCTTCCGCAAAAAGCGCGCGAGGCGATTGACACGGAGGCTCCGAACGAGGACGAGGACGCCGACTCGTTGCTCGTCGTCGGCGCTCGTAACGCCATGTGCGAGTCGGTGCTCGGCGCGTGGGTTCTGACCCCGGCGATGCGAGCGGAGGTGGCCTTGGCGACGAAGAGCCTGGGGGGGGACCTCGCGCGCGTGGTGGCGTTCCACGTCGGCGACGAGAAGGAGACTGGTACATCAACGAAGTCGGCCCGCGCGATTACCTCCGCCGACGTGGAGAAGGAGGTGCGGAGACTCGCCGCGTTCGTGCGGGAGCGCGCCGAGAGTACACACGCGGACGCTTCCGCGGCGTCCGTGTCAAAGGCTGGCTGGGCCGAGAAGGCGTCTTTGTACGAGGAGGAGGTGAAGGCGGAGGAGGAGGCGATCGAGGAGGCGGGCGCGGAGGGGGAGAAGAAGGCTTCCGAAAAGACGGAGAAGACCGAGACGACCGAAAAGAAGCGAGCGTCTGTCGAGTCTTCGAAGCGATCCTCGAAGACGGCGTCGAAGAAACCCGCGGGCGGGGAGCGCGACGAGGGCGTCCGCGCGTACGTCGCGTCGGCGATTCACGACCTCGCCGCCGGTCAGGGAGGTGGCGAGGGCGACGCCAGGCTGGCGAAGCCGCCTCGGGACGAGCCCACTTTGATGGACCAGTTTGCGAGCTGGCTGCGGCGCAGGGACGCGGAGGCGTCCTCGCCCGCGGGGAAAAAGGCGTCGAGGCGTCTTCTCACGGTGACCACGGACGCGGACGCCGGACGAGTCGCCGCCGAGAAGCTCATGCGCGCGGGGAGCGTGTTCGAGTCCGCGGAGGACGTCCCGCCGGTGAACCCGGAGGACCTGTCCCTTCTCGAGCGCGTCGGCGAGAGGTTCGAGAGCTTCAAGCTGGAGCTCGCCGGCGCGGCGGCGGCGCGCGGGAACGCCGGCGAGGAGGAAAAGGAGGCGCGTGACCGGTTCGAGGACACCAAGGCGAGCGTCGCTGCGGAGATCGCGCGCGCCGCGGAAACGCCGGGGTCCCTCGAGGACGTCGCGAGGCTCAGCGGCGAGAAGGGGTGGCGGTGCGTGATTCTCGGCGCGGACGCGAAGATGGCGCGGCGCGTCGCGTCGGCGCTGGAAGAGGCGGACGCGCCGTGTTTGGTGGTGGACCGCGTTTCTTCTCGCGCTTTTTCTTCCGCCGCCGAAGGCCCGTTCGCGTCGCGCGCGGCGTCCTCGCGGTGCGCGAGCACGGTCGCGGACATCGTGGACGCCGAGCTGGCGGCGGGCGCGGCGCGCGCCGTCGTCGCGGCGCCCGCCGCCGGCGCGCGGGTGGCGGCGCTGCTGCAGCAGTGCCGCGAGGACCGGCTGGACATGGTGGACTGGGCGGGCCTCGGCGTGCACGAGCTCTCCGTGTCCGCGGCGCTGGACGCGTGACGACGCGCGGGCGACAAGGGCTTTGTGAATACCCCCAATAGATAGAACGATACATACGACGATACGATGTACGAAAGTGCGTGGTCATGACAAACAACCCGACCCGACCCAAAACAAACATCGCGCGTCTCAGAGTTTGAGCGCGCGCATCCCCTCGAGCGTTTTCTCGGCGTCGGCGTTTCCGCTCTCGTCGCCGGCGCGGCTCTTCTTTCCCGTCCCGCCGCCGCTCTTCCACTGCACGGAGAGCTCCTTCATGACGAGTTTGTGCGGCGTTCCCGCGGGGAGGCGCTCCTTGACGCTCCCGAAGTGCTCCTTGACGAAGAGCGAGAACGCGGTGGCCTTCTTCTCCTCCGCCTTGGTGCCGTCCGCGTTGAACTTGCCCAAAAACTCGAGCTTGCCGTTGCACACGCCGCACGCCTTGGCGTCGACGTCGATGGACTTGCTGTGGCGCCCGTACTCCTGGAGGCACCACGACTGCGTGCAGCGGTACTTGTACGGCTGGTGGATCTGGTACGAGTGGCACGTGTCCACGCGCACCACCGGGTACACGCGCATCACTTTCGCCGCCCACTTCTTGAACACGCTCCCGTGCGGCGGCTTCGCGCATTTGTCCAGCAACCACGCCGCCGCGTGGCACATCTCGTGCAGCAGCGTCGCCTCCAGTTTTTCCGCCGTGTCCAGCACCTTGGTGCTGAGCTCGATGCGCGCGTGGTACTCCGAAACGCCGCTGCTCCTGGTGACCTTGCGGTAGTGCGTCAGGCCTGCGGTCGTCAGGAGCTTGGCGTTCCAGGTGATCTCGAACTTTTCGGGAAGCGCGCCGCCGAAGCCGTCGCGGTTGAACTCGCGGTACAGCTCCGTCGCGATGGTCTCCTTGTGCCGCGCGAAATTCAGGCTCTTGCCCGGCTTCGCCGCGGACGCGAGCGCCGCGGCGAGCGCCTTGCTGTGCGTCGGGGGCGCCTCGCCGAAACCCGCGTACGCGCCGCCGCCGGGCTTGCGCCCGATGGCGCTCTTGGGCGTCTTGGGGTTGTACGGGTTCGCCGGCGGCGCCCGCGGGGGCGTGGGCGTGCGCAAGCCGTCCAGGCAGTACGGGTCCGGTTGTTTCGTCGACGCCTCCTCCTCGTTCTCCTTGCCGCGCGCCCCCTCCGTATCCTCCGTATCGCCGCTGAGCTCGCAGACGGAGGAGGAAGGGGACACGAAGGTCACGCCTCTGCCGCGAGACGCGCCGCCGCCGCGCGCGAAACCGACCGTCTCGGGATTCGGCGCGACGCCCCCCGACCGCGCGCGGACGTCGTCTTCGATCGCCGCCTCGGACGCGTCAGACGCGTACTCGACTTCGTCGTCGCCCACCACGAAATCGTCATCGCTCTCGTCTCCGTCCACAGAAGCCTCGTCGTCGCTCTCGTCGCCGTCCACGGAAGCCTCGTCGTCCAGCCACGTGAGAGCCTTCTTGCGCGCGGACGCGACAGCCGAGCCGCGCGCCGCCGCGCGGCGGCGCGGGCGGCGCGCGGGCGATAACTCGCGCATATCCGCCTCTACCGCAACCGTCTCGCGGGGCTTCTTGAGCGCGGATTTCGGGAAGGAAGGCGCGCGCGTCAGCGCCGCCGAGGACACCGCCGAGGTCGCCGCCGCGACAAAAAAGGGCGCGTCGCGCGTCGCGTCACTCGCCGCGCTCGCGTCGTCGGTGAAGTCGAAATCCGGGCGCGCCGGCTTGCTTTTTTGCGCGGACTTCGCCGCCGACTTGAGCCGGAGCATGGCCTTTTTTTTGCCGGTGGTGGGCGGCGCGGGCGTGAACGCCGGCGCCGCGGGGGGCGTCGCCGCCGCGGGCGACGCGGGAGGCGTCGCCTCCGCCGCGGCGGGGGAGACGAACGCGACGGCGGCTGCTTTCTCTTTCGGTCTCTCGGGGTCGGGGCTCTCCCCCGAGCTCTCCGCCGCCGCCTCCTCCTCCTCGTCGCTCAGCACGACCCGGCGTCCGCGGCGCTTGCGCGCGCTCACCGGGCCAACCTCGTCCGACTCCGACTCCTCCGCGTCAGCCTCCCGCGCGACCGCCGCGAGCTCGGCGGGGGGCGACGGGGAAGGCGCGACGGGCGTGCCTCCGGGAAGCTCCGCGACGTCCACAACCTCCGGGCCGGGCGACGCCGCGAGCGTCTCTTCAGCCTCGAGCTCCTCCGCCTCGGCGATCGCCGCGGCGTCGTACTCATCCGCCTCGTCGTCGTCGACGCGCTCCGTGCCCGCCACGGAAGCTGTGTCGGCGACGGAGTCGCACTCGTAGTCCTCGTCCTCGTCTTCGTCTTCGTCCTCGTCCTCCTCCGTTCCGGCGACGGACTCGTCCGCCTCGCTCTCGTCCTCGCAGGAGGACGCGTCGGGAGACGCGTCGGGAGACGCGTCGTCTTCCGCGTCCTCCGGGTCATCCTCCGCCGGCCGCGACGCCGCGGTCGACGCCGTCGAGGCGAGCCTTTCGAGTTTTGACCCCGCGCCTTTGAGTTTGAACGGCCCGCCCACCGCGGCGAAGCGCTTCGCCAGGCACGCCACCGGGTCCCCGCACGCGCCTTTGCCTTCCTCTCCGCAGGCGGCGTCGCCGCACCCCAAGACGCCCTCCTCCACGGTGTACGTCTCCGTCGTCGGCGCGAGCGTCGACGACGATTCGGGCGCGGCGGCGAGCGCGGCGGCGAGCGCGGCGGCGGAGACGTTTTCCATCCCGCTCCGCGCTCCGCCGTTGGCGGACGCGACGGAGCCCATCGGGGACGGAGGCGCCGTCGCGAACACGTCCTCGTCCTCTTCCTCTTCCTCGTCGTCTCGCGAAGAAAGCGCGCGGGGCGCGAGCGCCGGGCTCTCGACCGGTGACGGTCCGGTACCTTCGGCGTCTCTCGCGCGAACGTCAGCCTTCGGTTCCCCCGGATCCGGCGCCGCCGCCGTCTCCTCCGCCGGCGCCGGCGTTTCCTCGTCCGGCGCTTCCTCCGCCGGCGCCGCCGCGTCGAGGCTCGCGACGAGGCGCTTGACCACCGTCGACGCCGCCTCCCGGGCGTTCGGCTTCGCGGGGTTCGCGCAGAGCGACAAGATGGCCTCGGTGGGGTCGACGCCGCTCGCGCGCATGTAAACAAGGCTCTCGCGAAGCAGGCGCACGCCTTCGAGGCGCGCGTTTTCCGACGCGTCGGACTCGACGGGCGCCTCCGGCGCGGACGCGGTCGCCTCCTCCAGCTCGGGCGCGGCCTGCTCCTCGGGCGCAGGGGGCTTCTCGGGCTCGGGAGTCGCGGCCTCGGCCTTCGCGGGCTCGGGCGTGGCCCGCTCGGCGTTCGTCGCGGACGCCCCCGCATCGGTCTCGTTCACGCCGCGCGCGATGCTCGAGTCCGCGGCCGGGGTGTTGTTCGTGCGCTCGCGAAGAGGCGCGCGCAAGGGCTTCGCCTTCATCACCGGCGTGCTCACGGGAACATCTCTGCTCACCACTTCCTCGTCCACGTCGTTGCCGACGATGGAGACGGTCCCGCCGAGCTTGCGCCTGCGAGATGGATGGAGGGGAGGGTCGTCAGTTTCGGCGAACGCACGCGAGGGGCGCGAGACGCGCGATGGGGTTCGACGGGCGGGGGGGAACGGCGACGCTCACGAACCTCGAACGGCGCGCGCCCGGCGTCTTCGTCGGGGTCCTCGCCAACAGCTGGCTCGCCAGGCTGCTCATGGCGACCGCTCGTGCACCTCGTTGTGGACGCGCCGAGGAGCGGATCTGTTGTTTCCCCTCTCGACTGCACATATTACCAGACTAAATGGTCATACGGACCACCGAACGGATTGAGCGTTTCGTTGGAAAACGCGAAATGGTTCGTCGCCGAAAAAGCCCGACACGCCGCACGGAGCCGCCAGATCGTCCACCGCACCGAACACCGACCATGAACGTCCCCGCGGTCAACGACCTGCAGCAGAAGCTCTCCGCGGTGATGGAGGAGCTCGACCACAAGGTGTTTCGGCCCCAGCAGGTGCGTTCCCGTCGCCCCCCCTCCGCCCCGACTATGGCACCGCGCGCGATCGATCGCGCCGGTTCCACGTCACTCACAGTGCCGACCCCCCGCTCTCGACCCCCTCCGCTGGCGCGCGCGCAGAAAGCCGCGTTCCTGTGTCAGGCGAAGTGCACGGACATGAGCGGTCCCCAGGAGGAGATGCACCGGTGCCTGCAGCAGTGCGGCGAGCCCATCGCGAGGCACGAGGCGGCCGTCATGGGGGAGCTCCAGCAGTTCCAGCAAAGAATCCAGCGGTGCGTCGTGCAGTGCCAGGACAGACAGGCGGGTGCGACCACGCCGGACACGAAAAAGTACGAGAAGTGCGTATCCGAGTGCGCGGTGTTTTACCAGAAGGAGCTCAAGGAGCTCAGGCCGAAGCTCCTGAAGAAACCGTGAGCGTGGAAAAGAGGCTTGGGTTCGACGGCGCGTCCCGGACCCCGAAAACGCGCGAAAAAGAAACCGCCAAGACACATATTGCGCGCGCGCGCCTTGTATTCTATTACGCTACAGACTATCAACCGAGTCGTGCCATCCCATCTCTGTACCCGACGCGACCGAAAAGAAAAGCCGACTCGCGTTTCTACGCCGCCTTGGCTTTCGCCGCCTGCTCGGCGGTGCGCGCGCCGCGCCGCCACGCCGCCGCGCACCGCCGGCGTCTCAGGAAGTGCCTGGCGTCCCACATCGCACCGATGAGCAGCGGGAACGCCGTCGGCAGGAACAGGGGCACGTACACCGCCATCGAGAACTCGGGCGGGAAGTACATCTCGGCGTTGAACTCGGGGTGGTAAAACGCGGACTCAGCGACGTTACGAGCGTCGCGAGCGAACGCCGAAGCGCTCGCGCCGCGCCCGTCGCGCGCAGCCTCGCGCGCGGCGCGAAGAAAACGAAGCGTCTCCTCGGCGCCCGCCGCGAGCGCCGCCGGCACGTGCATGTCCGGCAGGTTCGCGGCGGTCTCCACGAGCGCCGCCAGCGTCGCGCGCGCCTCCGAGGCGGCCGCCACCGCGCGGCGGCGCGCGATGGCGTCCGCCTCCCATGCCGCGAAGCCTCCCGGCGCGCGCGCCGAGGTCAGAGTCAGAGGCTTCACCTCCACGCGCGTGTCCGGCGTGCCGAAAACGGTGCGCGCGCTCGTTGGCCCGCGGACGCCAACCTCCAGGACCGTCGCGTCGCCCGCGGCGGTGGCGCCCGGTGGCGCGGGCGGCAGACCGAACGCCACGCGCAGGCTCGCGGCGAAGGACGAAAGCACAAACTCGAGGTCCGCGTCGTTGAGGTACCGCGGTCGCGGCGCGGTGACGTTCTCGGTCATCACGTCGAGCGACGGAAGGCGACCGGACGCCGGCGACCGACGCGACGTTTTTTTTTTTTCGCGCGAAGACGTCGTCTCGCGCGACGTCTCCGCGTCGGCTTCCACTGAATGCTCATACGCGTTTCCGGACGTTTTCGTTTCGTCGTCGCCGCCCGCGCACGTCGGCGGGTTCCACACGACGACGCTGCCCCAGCCCGGGACGTCGAACGCGCTGACGGGGCCGCCCTCATCGTTCTCGAGTAACAGCGGGCACTTGTCCCTCGGGGGGACGTACGCCACGAGGTGCGTGGGCGGCGCGAGAAGCTCCGCGGGGGACGTGTCGACGTTCCACGAGGACGTGTCCACGAAGAAAGGCAGCTCGGCTTTGGGCAAGACAAACGCTTGTTTGTCAGCGTCCCACTTAGAACGCTCGCTCGCCGCGCGCGAGGCGGCGTGAGAAAGCACCTGGCCCTCGACGGTTAAGGTAACGGAGCGTTTCAAAGAAGAAGCGGCGCGCCTCGCGAAGCGAGCCTCGACGTCTTCCGCGAACCGCCACGAGTGGCTGTGCCCGCGGCGGTCGGGCGCGGCGTCCGCGAGCGTGAACGACAGCGTCGCCGCGCCGTCGGGTCGCGTCGCCGGGAACGCGTTTCGCAAACGTCGCTTCCGCTCGAGGTTTGACTCGCGCGGTTCTTTTCGTTCGCCGGCGTTTTCTTTTGCCGAAGATTCGGATTCGGATTCGTCGAAGAGCGATGACCGAAACGACGATTCGGGCCAGCCGGTGGCGAAGTACCGCGCGGCGACGGGCGCGGCGCGCCTGGCGGCGTCCGCGGCTTTTGTAGAGCCGGTCTGACGCCCGCGCCCGCCGCCCGCGGGGAACCGCGCCCACGCCGCGCGCCGCGCGCCCATCACCAGCGCGACGTCGGCGCCATCCGACGGCAACAGAAAAAGCGCGTTCGCGTCCTCCCCGGCGCCGCAGCTCTCGTGCGCGCGCGGCTCGTGCCTCGCCAGCCACGCGTCGACGTCCTCGTCGGGCAAAGTCCACAGCTCGCGCATGGCGGCGCCGAAACAACAAGCCGAGCGCTTCTGTTTCTCAGCCGCGTCATGGTGTGTCTCTTCATCTGTTGGAGATTCCCCTCTTCGTCGGACGTCGTCGTCGTCGTCGATCGTCTCGACGCGTCCTCGCGTGACGCACGTCCCGTCGCCGGAGAGGACCGCGAGCTCGAGACGCGCGTCGTGTTTCCCGGCGGCGTCCGCGCGCATGTCCCCGAGCGCCGCCCAGATGGTGTCCGCGTCCGCTTCCGCGCCGGCGCCGGCGGCGTTGGCCACTGCCAGCACGCGCAGCGCGGGGGGCGGAAACCGCAGCGCGGGCGAATCCGCGTTCGTCTCCGCCTCGATGGCGCGCAGAGGCAACGACGCGCGCCGGATCCAGGTCGTGCGCGCCCACACGGGCAGGCACAGCAACGCCAGCATCGCCGCCGTGACGCTCACCGCCAGCCTCTTGCCCCCGGGAGGCTCGCCCCGCTTCGCCCACCGCTCGAACTCGCGCTCGGGGGTGAGGAACGTGCCGTCCGCGTCGCGCGCGGACGTGCCGGGCGGCCATCGCGCCAGGGGCTGGAGCACTCCCCGGACCTCGCGCGCCAGCCGGGCGAAGATCAGCACGAACAGGAACGCGCCCGCGTACTGCTCGAGGTCATCCATCGCGAGCGCGCGGAAGGGACCGGGCGGTGCCGAGTGAGGAACGATCGACAGAGTGTTCGCGACAACGACGAAAACAGTACCCGGCCGCGACGGTCTGGTCGACTTGCACGTGACGAGACAGACGCACGCGAAAAAACGTTTCACACCCTGCAGCAGCATAGCCAATTTTTGCGTTGCAGACAGGAATTCAGCCCTGAGACTTTTTAGTCCCAAAACAAAGGAAAATCTGAGAGCCCCGCGTTTTCGCACCGACTGAAATCCAACGCGTTCCCGCCGTCTCGGGTACGCGGGAAAACGAATCGACTCCCCAGTTCACTTCCCCGCCGTGGCTTTTGCCGTTTTCGAAACGTCAAAAAGGCTGCGCGCGTCGGTCGGAAAAAATCGAAAAGGCGCGATTCGAAAGTCGAAGACTGTTTACGCGTAGGTACAAAAAGCGTCCCGACGGATAAAACAGACGAAGTGTCGAGTCACGTTTCGCCGAGTCGGCGCGACGACACGTCGTCCTCCGGGTTCGGCGCCACACGCGCGCGCGCGAGCGTCCCCTCGCGCCCGCGTCCGCACTCCGCGGTCGAGTGGCACGCGCGACGCCCCGCCGCCGCCGCGCATTGCCGTGATCGAGTCGCGGGCATCCCCGAGGCGCTCGCGGGAACCGGGGAGACGTCGTCTCGAATTCGACTTTTCGCCAGCGGGGCGTCTCGCGCGAGGGAAGATGTTGATGGAGACGGAGACGCCGCGCGCGGTGCCGCTCACGGCGGCGTCGCTGGCGATGCTCGAGTCCCCGGAGTACGGGGAGGACCCATCCGTCATGCTGCTCCGCCGAGTGCTGAGCTCGCCGCACGAGATGGCTGACCCCAACGCGCCGGACGACGGCGACCGCCGGCGTTCGATGGAACTGGACGAGCCGCTCGCGGGCCCGAGAGGTCCATCCCCGGCGTCTGCGGCGTGCGCGTCGCTGGACACCACCGGCTCGTTCGTGGCGTACCTCGCGCCGCGAGGCGCGTCCGCGGCGGATTCCACGCGTTTCGCGGACGCCTTCGCCGAGAAACTGGGCGACGGCGCGTCGCGCGGCGTCGGCGCGCGCGGCGCCGTCGCGCACGAACGCGACGGGGTGGCCACCTTCGTCAACGCACGACGAAACCGCGTGGTTTTGTTTTGCGGCGCGCTGAAGAACCGCGCGGCGCTCGTCGCGGACGCCTTCGAGAACGACGCTTCGAACGACGCGCGGTCGCTGAAGACGTCACCGTCTAAACACGTCACCGCGCCCGAGCTCATCGACAGGCTGTACGACACGTGCGGTCCCAACTTCGTGGACCAGCTCGAGGGGTTTTTCGCGTTCGCCGTCGTCGACGGCGAGGGCGCTAACGGCGGGTCCGTCTTCGCCGCCGTCGACCGCCGCGGCACGCTTCCGCTGTTGAAGGGCCGGTGCGCGTCCGGCGGCGTGGTCGTCGCGCACGTGGGCATAGGCGCGGACCGCGACGACGTGCAGAAGATGCTGGACCGCGCGATGGTGGGCGGGACCTCATCCGTGCCCGCCGGGACGTACGTCGTCGGCAACCGGCACTCGCACCTGCACCACTACTGCCGCTCGGCGGAGGCGGAGCGCGCGCTGCGGCTGATGCGCGACGACGCGAGCTACGGCAGCCTCGCCACCGAGGCGGGCTCGGCGCAGCGAACGACGAGCGCGAGCCTGAGAACGTCTCGCGAGCACTCCTTCTCTGACGTTCGCGACGTTCGCGACGGCGCGAGGCGCGGAGAGCCTCTCGCGAAGACCCTCTCGCGGCGATCCTCGCTCAAGGCGCTGGAGGATTTGGACATGGGCATGATGGGCGTGTGGTCGTCGCAGAGCGCGGATTTCGGCGATTTCGAGGGCGACGCGATGTGCGAGAGCCGCATGGGCGCCTCGTTTTTGGAGGCGGAGGAGGCGCGGCTCGCGGCGGCGGCGGCGAGGAAGCGTTTGGGGGAGGACGTTAGCGGGCGCGAATCGCCCGAGGAGGACTTTTTGTCGCGGCTGGGCAGCGGCGCGAGCGACCAGAGCGCCGTCAAGGTGGCGGCGAGTTATGGGTCGGAAGGAAAGCCGTCCCCGAAAGCCGTCCCCGCGTTCGACGCCCTTCACTCGCGCGACGCGTCGGAGTGCTACGTCTCGCTGCGAGGCTGACCATATAGGTGTGGCGAACCGAACGCTCGGACGGACGCCCGCCGAGACCAACGTCAAAAAGTCGCGACAAAAAAAAAGAAAGCAACCCCTTTTATAGGCCTATTCTCCGCGAGAAGGAGACGTTTTTCGACGCGGGGCGTCCGACGCGCGTTTAGCACGCGCACGAGACGACCCGCGTTTTTGTTTTAATACGTATTACTACATCATCTCATCATTTACGATCGGAAGCCGCGCGCGTCGGGACGACGACACCGGCCGCGCCGCGCGCGCTCGCGGTGGATGGATGTCCGAGGGCGGTTTTCGCCGTCCACGAAAAGAAAATTGGTGGGACGTTCGAAAACTTCGGGTCGCACCACGAAAAGGCGTTTCGAGGTCTTCTCCCAAAAAAGTCAACCCGAAAACAGCCGTTGTGGTCGGGTCCACCGACATCTCGTCGCAGCCGCTGGAGCCGCGCCCCCCCGCGAGACGCCAGACCTCCGGTGCGCTCGGCTCCGGCGGCGCGTCTCGGTCGGCTCAGGGGGCGGGCGGCGGAGGTGTGGCGCCATGGTCGCGTACGGCCAGGCCCACCGTTTGCCCGAGGGGAAGGCGACGGAGACGGTGTACGGCCTGATCCGCGACGGGAAACACGACGTGTGCGTGGAGATGCTCACCGCGGAGCTCGCGGACGCGCCCACGAGCCGGCCCGCGTTATCCATCCTGGGCCACTGCCACTACCACCTCGGCGAGTTTGACCTCGCCGCGGAGATGTACGAGCGCCTGTCTCGCCTCCGGCCGGAGGACGCGTCGGTCAAGCTGTACCACGCGCAGAGCCTGTTCAAGGCTGGCGCGCGGGCGGATGCCGCGCGCGCCGCGAAATCCATCGACGACCCGAACCTCGAGACGCAGGTGGCGCGTCTTCTGGCGCACATCGCGTTCGAGGAGGATGAGGTGGCGGAGTGTCGCGCGTACCTCGCGAAGTGTCCCGCGGACGACCCCGACGTCCTCGTGGACGGCGCGTGCTGCGACCTGAAAGACGGACGACACGAAGACGCGCGCGCCGGTTTCGAGAGCGCGCGCGTCGCCGGCGGATACCGACCCGACGTCGCGTACAACGAGGCGCTTTGCGAGTATCGCGCGCGTCGGTACGGTCCGTGCTTGAAACACCTCGCGGAGATCATCGAGCGGGGCGTGCGGGAGCACCCCGAGCTGCTGGTGGGCGCGGTGACCGAAGGCGAGGACGCGCCGTCGGTGGGAAACACGCCGGCGCTGCGTTCGACGTTTCTCGTCGAGGCGTTCAACCTGAAGGCGGCGGTGGAGTTCGCGATGAAGAACTTCGACGAGGCGCGCGAGGCGCTGACGGACATGCCCCCCCGCGCGGAGGAAGAGCTCGACCCCGTCACGCTGCACAACGTGGCGCTGATGCACATGGACACGGACCCGGCGGACGGGTTCGACAAGCTGAATTTTCTCGTCTCCTCCCCGGACTCCGTCCCGGCGCCGCCCGAGTGCTTCGCCAACCTTCTGCTGCTGTACGTCTCGCCCGCGCACGGCTTCTACGACCTCGCCGCGGACGTCCTGGCGGAGCACCCCGTGCTGGCGCAGAAGCACCTCTCCGCGGACGCGTACGAGTACCTGGACGCCGTGATCGCGGCGCAGCGCGGTCCGGAGGAGGCGTTCCGCCGCTTCGAGCGCGCGGCAAACGCCAAGGCGGAGGAGATGCGTTCGCTCGCCAAGTCCATTCAGGACGCGCGTCTGCGACGCGACGCCGAGCGCGTGAAGCGTTTGGCGGCGCGTTACGACGACACGCTGGAGGCGTACGTGCCTTTCCTGATGGCTCAGGCGAAGATCTACTGGGACCGGGCGCACTACGCGCAGGTGGAGAAGATTTTCAAGCGGGGCGCGGAGTTTTGCTCCGAGCACGAGACGTTCCGGCTCAACGTCGCGCACACGCGTTTCATGCGCGCGCTGCGTTCGGACGACACGTACGGCGAGGCGGTGGAGTACTACGAGCCCATCGTGCTGGCAAAGGTGGAGAGCGGCGAGGTTTTGAGCGTGACGCCGATCGTGCTGGCGAACCTGTGCGTCGCGTACATCATGACCAGCCGCAACGAGGACGCCGAGTCGCTGATGCGGCGGGTGGAAAAGGAGGAGACGTCTTCGGCGCGCCGCGACCCGTCGCGGCCGCGGTTCCACCTGACCATCATCAACCTGGTCATCGGCACGTTGTACTGCGCGAAGGGCAACTACGAGTTTGGCATCTCGCGCGTCATAAAGAGCCTGGAACCACACGAGGAGAAGCTCGAGGCGGACACCTGGTTCTACGCGAAGCGGTGCTTCCTTTCGCTGCTCGAGGGCATGGCGAAGCGGCTCGTCGCGGCGAAGGACGAAACCGTGCGAGAGAGCTTCGCGTTCCTCGCCGCCGCCGAGCGGCGCGGGCGCGCCATCGCCGCCACCGAGGAGACCGAGGGCGAGCGCGCGCGGACGGTCGCGAACGAGGCCAGGGCGCTGCGCCGCATGCTCCTCAAGCTGCGGGATGTCTGATGAGAGGAAAAACACGAGAAAAGATGAACGACGGTTTTAATTCGAGTCTAGCTAGTAGCTTGTCTATGATACGACGAGTGGCCTAGAAAGGAGTCTACCGCCGACGACGTCGCTGTTCCTCGTCTCGATCTCGGTCTTGCGCGGCGGGCGCCCCCCCCTTGCGCGCGTCGCTCACCGCGTGCACCAAGTCGGTGTCCCGGTCCACCACGATGAGCTGCGCGACGGCGGTTTTCGTGTCCGAGAACTCCACGACGTGCCCTCGTTTGCGCAGCGCCGCCGCCGTCGCGTCGTCGACGCGGCGCGGCGCGCCGTCCCCCACAGTCGCGCTCACGTTCTCGGCGAACACTTTGTCGGGCACGAGCTGGTGGTGCACGCGCGGCGCGTCCACCGCGTCGAGCGGCGACATGTTCAGCGCGAGCACGTTGAGCAGGACCTGCGCGACGGCGGTGATGATCCGAGGTCCCCCGCTAGCGCCCGCGACGGCGACGACTCGCGGCGGATCCACCGAGCCGTCCAGCACGACGGTGGGCGACATGGACGAGAGCGGCGCTCGCCCGGGCGCGATGAAGTTCGCGGCGCTCGGCGCTAATCCGTAGTGGTTCGGCTCGCCCGGGACGCTAAAATCGTCCATCTCGTTGTTCAGCAAGATGCCGGTCGAGGGGGAGACCACCTTCGAGCCGAACGCGGTGTTGATCGTCGACGTCATCGCGACGGCGTTGCGCGAAGAATCGACGACGGAGACGTGCGTCGTGCCGTGGTCCTCCACGAGGTTCCAACGCGCGCCGTACTCGCCGAGCGGAAGCGTCGCGTCGTCCAGGGTCATCGCCCGCAGCGCCGCGTTGAACGCCGGCGAGAGCATGTCGTGTACCGCGCCCGAGATGTTCGAGACCACGCCAGGGGGAGGGGGAACCTCGGGATCGCCCAGGTTCATGCGCATCGCGAACGCGTGCTTGAACGCCTCCACCAGCCGGTGCGTCCCGAGGGCGCCGTCGGGCGCGCTCGCCAGAGGCTTCGCGAACCCGCTCACAAACTCCAGAATCTGCGCCACCGCCGCGCCGCCCGAGGAGGGCGGCGGGACGCCCAGCACGGTGTACCCCAGCGCATCCGCGCGCAGCGGCTCGAGCACGCGCGGCTCGTACGAAGCCAGGTCCTCGGCGGTCATCACCCCGCCCGCGTCCCGAATGTCGCGCGCCAGAGCCTCCGCGAGCGCGCCGGAGCGCAAAACCGATGGGCCCTCGCTCGCGACGCGCCGCAACGTGCGTGCCAGCGCTTCGTTGCGACAGACGTCGCCCTCGCGCAGAGGTGAGCCGTCGGCGTGTAAGAACACCGCCTTCGTCGCCGGGAACCGACGCAGCGCGTCGGCGTTCTCGGCGATGGCGCGCGCGAGCTCCGGTCCGACCGCGAACCCGTCCGCGAGCGCCGCCGCGGGCTCCACCAGGCGGCTCCAGGGCAGAACGCCGTGCCGTTCCCACGCCAGACGCAAGCCGTGCAGCTCCGCGGGCACAGCCGCCGCCGCGCCCCCGACCTCGCTCGGGCGCGCGCGCGACGCGTTTTCCACAACAGAGGCGGACCCGTCGCCAGTCGAGACGTTCGAGACGTTCGCGAACATGTCTCGCGACGCGGCGTTTGGGGCGCGCTCGCGGAACTCCAGCACCTCGGAGGAGCCGTTGTTCGAATACACCACCATGAACGCGCCGCCGCCGACGCCGCTCGAGTGCGGGTGCGTGACGCCCAAACACAGCGCGGCGGCGACGGCGGCATCCACCGCCGACCCGCCGTCGGCGAGGGCGTCCGCGCCGACCGCGGAGCACCGAGGCTCGTCCGCCGCCACCGCCCCCAGCTGCGTGCGCACGTGCGTCTCGGGGCGAGCGGGGACCGAGCCTCGCCCGTCGCCGTCTCCCAGGCTCGTCTCGGGCGCGCGCGAAACCATCGACGCGACGAGGCCGACCAGAACCAGCGCCAGCGCCGCGTTCAGCGCGACGCTCGTCTGGACGCACCGCACCGCGCGGTCGCTCTCGGCGCGAGACAGGCCGAGCCACGCGCGGATGCGCGCGCGGAACCCGCCCTCGTACGCGTCGAGGCGCGCGCGCGTCAGGCCGCCTGCGGACGGGGACGTCGTGCCGAGAAGGAGAGAGAGGAGAGCGGTCAGATTGGAGAAGCGCTCGGTGACGTCGACGTCCCCGTGAAGGCGAGATGGCGAGAGGTGCTCACCGTCGCTCTGCTCGTCGTGCGCGCTCGTCAGCCGCACGTCGCTCATCTCGACGTCGGGGCGCATCATCTCGGGCGAGCGGCTCTTGCCCGCACCGTACATCCGCGCCGCGCGGAATGGCGCGCGCTGAGCGTGCGGTTTCTTCTTCTTCTAACACGATGAGGAGCGCGACGCTTTCTCGTTCGGGGAGGCGAGTTTTGGAGCTGCAAATCCCAAAACCGAGTGCCACTCGTTCACGCGCAACGCGCGCGTCGCGTCGCGGGCGCGCCTGCGGTTCCGATGACCTCGGCCACGGAGTCAGCCACAGAGCCGGCGTCGACCGCCGTGCTCCCCGTCGGCGTGAAGCCCCGAGACGTGTGCGACAGGGTACGCCCGCTCTCCCCCCCCGTGCTCGATTTGGCATTTCTCTCGTCGGCACCCACTCGGGACGCTCATTCCCCCGACGCCCGCGTCTCACCTTCGGACGCTCATTCCCCCACGCACACGACAGTTCTTCGCGAGCATCAGCTCGAACGACCTCGACGCGTTCCTGGCGTGCACGGCGTCCTCCACGCGCGCGCCTCGCGGCGCCGGGTCGTTCGAGCAGATCGACTGGAACGAGGGCCGCGAGCGGTTCCGAAAGTACAAGGCTCGGTATGCGTTCCTGCGCGACCGCGAGATTGCCGGCGACCCCGACGCGTGCGACGCGACGTACCTGCCGCACTTCGGCGCGGTTCCCGGGTACAGAGAGGGTGCCGCGTTCACGGACGAGCGCGGCGTGAAGCAGCACGTCATCGTGCGCCTGCGCAGGGAGAAAATCGAGTGGGGCAAGCCCAAGGAGTGGCGAGTCGCAGGCATCGCGTGGTCGCCCGCCAAGGACGAAAAGTAGTCTCGAAGCGAGTAGAGCCGGCTGCGCGAGCTCTCGGTAGTGGACCGCGACGTAGCTCTACGTGTATGCATAGAAAGGAGTTGGCACGCGTTTTCTCACGAGAGACGACTACGGACGACGAGCTACTTGTCTACGCGTGTTCCCATCTCCGCATCACAACTTGGACGTTCCCTCGACACCCTTGAGAAGCCTCCGCCGCAGCAGCGACTCGTACCCCGGCGGCGCGTGCGACTTGTTGAATGGCGCGTCCTGCACTTCGGCGTACAGGCGCGCGTAGACGTCTCCGTCCGACGCGCCGAGCGCGCTGTTGAGGAAGTAGTCGTCCAGCGCGAACGCGTCGGTGAGCGCGGCGGCGTCCGGCCGGAGCTCCAGCAACAAAGCCGATATTTCGGCGCGAACGCGCTCCGCGCCGGACCCGTCGACGTACCCATCCTCCAAAAAGGCCCCCATGTCGTCGTCCATCGTGGCGAGCCCGTGGAGCGCCACGAGTCGCTCCATGGCAGCCTGCGTCGCGCGCGAGACCCACCGCTTGTCGCGGACCTCCTCCACCGCCTCCTTGAACGTCTTAAGCACCACGTACGCGCAGTGCGCCTTAGCCGCCTTGATCCAAGCCACCATGTCGCTCTGCATGGCGGCATCCGCGGAGGAAGAGCCGGCTCTTGACGCCGCCGCCGTCACGAGCCGCCGCGCTGCGTGCGCGTACGCCGCGAGCTGAACGTCGGGGTCGCGGATTTCCGACTCGCGCCATCCCGGTTTGGGGCTGCGTGTCGGGTCTTCCAGCAGGTACCTCGCGGCGCCGTTCGCCGCCGCCGCGACCGTCTGTTCCGCGGCGGCGTCGGCTTTTGTTTTCTCCCCGCGGCTCTGTTTTCTCCCCGCCGCGACGCTCGCCGCGGCGCGGCACACCTTGAGCAGGTATCGCGCGGTTTGCAAACACAACACGTTGTTGTCCCCCTCGTACGTCGCGTTGGGCGCGTAGTTCCCGAAGGTGGTGCCGAAGCCGGCGAGCGCCATGAAGCCCTGCCCGCCGCAGCACAGGCGGCACAGCTCGATGGCGTCCTTGGTGGCCCACGAGCAGTACGCCTTGAGGCCGGAGCTCGTGGCGTGCAGCTCCGGCAGCGCGGAGAAGTCCGCCGAGGCGCGTGATTTTTTCTCGTACTCAAAGTACATGCGCCGCATGTAATCCGACGTGCAGTGGAACGCGAACGCGCGCGCCAGGACGGGGAACAGACTGCGCTGGCTGTGCTGGTAATCCATCACCTGCAGCTCGACGTGTTTCGGGACGGACCCGAAAGAGCTGTCGAGCTCTCGTGGCTCTCGGTTGGGTTTCGACCCCGGGTTGCTCTGCCTTCTGACCAAATTATACCGCGTCGCGATGACGACGGCTTTCTTCATGTACAGCGCGGCGTTCATCACGATGTCCGAGCGCACGAAAACCATCGTGCCGTACGCGGCTTTCGCCACCGGCGGCGGCGTGTACGTGCCGTCTTTCGACATCGAAGAGTGCTTCATGAGCATCGCCCGTCTAGGGACGCGCACGTGGTCGAACCGAAGGAAACCGTTGTCCACGGCGTTGTATCCCATCTTGGGTCCGATGTCGCCCGCCGTCACGCCGGGCATCGTCGCGTGATCTTCGTTTGAACGAATCTGCACGACAAACGCGTGCGGGCCTTTGTCCTCGCCTCGCGGCGTGATAAGCCGCGCCATGACGATGGCGTGCGTCGCGGTCTTGCCCATCCCCCCGGGCCACCACTTCGTGGAGGTGAGCGTCGGGCTGTGGATCACGAACTGCTCGGTGGGGGGATCGTACGTCGCGGTCGTCTCCAGACCGCGGATGTACGTGCCGTGGCCCAGCTCCGTCTGCGCGTACGTGCCTATTATTTGCAGCTTGACGCAGCGCGGCATCCAGTACTTCTTCTGCTCCTCGTCCGCCTGGCCCTGGATGGTGGGGATGAACATGCCCAGGTGCAGGTCCAGCCCGCCGGGCTCGTCGATCATCTCGCGGATCACGCGCCCGATCGCCATCGGGTCTCCCACGCCCCGAGCGCCGAGCTCGGCGGCGAGCGCGGGGAGCGCCAAGTACTTCTCCAGGGTCGTGCGATACAGATCGGCGCGCTCCATGAAGTACTTGCCCTTCTTGCTGAACACGGGGTGGGCCCGGACGGCATCTCCAACCTTTTCACGGAGCACGAGCTTATCCTCACCGCCCGCGAGCAGAGCCGCGAGCTCGCGCGCGGGGAAGGTGGCGCTCGCGCGCTCGCGGGCCAGATCCGCGCGCGGGTCCACCTCGCTCGCCACGATCATCGCCGTGCTCGGGGCCTGCACGGCGCGCGTGCGCGCGTCCACGTCCCGGGGAGGAGGGAGCGCGGACCGCGCGGGGGGGAAGCCGCCGGTGGGGAAGGGCGGCGACATCGCGAAGCGTCCCGGACCCGAAAACGCCACGGGTCGCGAGGTTGTGGCGGGTGCGCCTGCTGTGCTGCAGATAAGAGCAGCGAGTGACGTGCCGAAACTTGCCAGTCGTGCGTCGTGCGCCGGTCATTTCCGCTCGATCTCGGACAGTCGGATTCTGCAGTCGCGTGTCGTGGCAATGTCGGCACTGCCAGAAAGCCACTCGCCCCCGCGCAGACCCGGGGACGATGGGGGGTCCGGAGGTGGGACCGGCGGCGGTGAAGGGTATTCTGAAGCCGAGCACGATGCGCGCGGAGACGCTCTCCGCCTCGGGCGATGGCGACGCGGACGCGCGCCGAGACGCGAAAGGCAAAGCGCCCCTCGTGCATTCGCGCGCCTCCGGCGAGGACGTGCGCACGCACACTTTCCATCGGTTCCACGACCGAGTCGCGGACGTGTTCGCGAGCCTCGGGCCGGGTTTGACCCGCGGAGGCGCGTTGGCGAGCGGGTCCGGAGCCCCCGCGCCTCCGCCGGCGTGGATGCCCGCGAACACGAGCGTGGTGCGTCGAGGACGGGACGTGCGCGACGGCTCGGATGAGGATTCCGACGACGACGACGAGGCGAACCGCGCGGGTGCGGATGACGACGACGTCGCGCGGCGGAGACGAGACGAGTCGCGCGGCGCATACCCTGATGATCTGGATTGCCTGGCGAGCGACGACGACGACGACGAGACGCGACGCGGTGTCACCCTCGGCCGGAGCGTCGGGCGGTGCGCGGCGCTGGACGCGGAGGACGAGTACGACTACTACGACGACGTCGCCGCCGCGTCCGACGGGGGCGACGCTCTGAAAAGAAAAATAGGACTAGTTTCACAAAGCGCCGGAACAGCCGGTTCCGGCGGCGCCGGTCCCCGACGCGAGGCGAGGGAGACGTACGTCCCCCCCGCGAAACGCGCGCGCGCCGACGCGGGAGCGACCGCGCGCGGCGTCGCGTGGGACGGGGACGTGCGCGAGGTGCGGCGCGAGCCCCGCGGGAACGCCGCCGCGGGGGCTCGAACCTCCGACCTCCCGTCGCGCCGCCGTACGAACAGCTGGGTCCCCGACCACGTGCGCAACCCGCATAAGTACGACGTGTACGCGCTGGACGAGCCGCTCATCATCGGCGGCGGGTCTCGGGACGACGCCGCCGAGTTTTCCTTCGCGCCGGGTGTCGTCGCGAAACCCGGCGGTTCCGCGAGCGCGGTGGCTAAACCGGGTGGAAAGCTCAACGCGCGACGAACGGAGGTCGGAGGTTCGAGCCCCCCGAGCGGCGGCGACGCTCGCCATCCGGATGGCGACGCGGAGGATGACGCGCGGAGAACGCCGATGCCCGCGCCGACGTTCAGCGCGTCGTCGACCGCCACCGCGGCGGCGCGCGAGGCCGCGAGGCGTCGCCGCGATGAACGGCGCGTCGCCGTTGTCGCGGTCGTCGCGAACGGCGAGGTTCCAGGTTCGAAGGCGGCGAGAAACGAACGTCTCGTCTCCTTCGACGCCGCCGCCGACGACGAAGCCGAGGACGGGCGCGGCGGCGGCGCGGTCGCGCCCGTCGCGGGGTTCGAACGCGGGAGCGCGAAGAGATTTCGGTCGTCGCGGAAGAGAGGGACCCGCGGGGAGGACGCGCGGTGAACACGGAGACGCGAACGAATCGTAGTCTAGCTATGCGTAACAGTAGCCGCGTCTGTCGGAAGCGGAGGAACGAGCGGCGGCGCGCCGAGGGTACTGTACCGAAAAACGCCTCCTTCGTTCGTCGTCACGGCGGGTGCTATCTGTGTCCTGTGTGCAAGTCTCGACCGGGCAGGTCACGATTTTGATCCGGACTCGACGAGAGAGAATTTTCCGATACGCCGCTCTCGGCGGATCGGGGGCGTCGGGTCTGGAGCTCCGCGAGTCGTTCGGCGACTCCGCGCGCTAGATCGCGCACACCCACGCGCGCGAGAGCAGCAGCTCACGCCCGTTCCCGGACCCGCCGTCGATCGAGCCGCCGCGCACGTCTCCGCGTTCGTCTGCCCTCGCGGATAACAACCTTTCCGTGTCCACGTCAGAAAAGAATCGTCATGGCTTCCCTCTCCGCGACCGCCACGGTCGTGCGCCCCGGGCTCGCCCGCGGCAAGACCTCCGCGCCTAAGGCGCAGGCGCCCAAGTCGTGCGCCATGTCGGGCCTGACCGGATCCGCGCCCGCGTTCCTGGGCAAGCCCTCGGCGCTCAGCGCGGGCATCGTCTCCGCGGGGGGTGCCCGGGGTGCGGGGAGCAGGTCCGTCGCCACGATGGGTCTGTTCGGCCTCGGCCTCCCCGAGCTCGTCGTCATCGGCGGCGTCGCGGCGGTGCTCTTCGGGCCGAGCAAGCTCCCCGAGCTCGGCAAGAGCCTCGGGAAGACGGTGAAGAGCTTCCAGGCGGCGGCGAACGTGCGTACCCGACCCCATCCTCGCGCGTCCGAAGACCCGAGATCATCGTCGCATTCCGCGACGCGCGTGCTCGAGCTGCTCCCCCTCTCCTGAAAACAAACACGAGAACGTCGCGTTTCCGGTTTTCGAGTTTCTCTCTCCGCGCGCGTTCGATCGTCGTCCTGACCCGCGGTCCCACCAACAAAACGCGCAGGAGTTCCAAGACGAGCTCAAGGAAGGCCGGGAAGCCGAGGAGGCCGCGGAGCCCAAGCAGATCGAGGACGGCGAGGACAAGAAGGCCGAGTGAGCGGCGCGACGCGAGCGGCGAGAAGAAAAAGATGAGGGAGGCGCGATTTTTTTTTCGCGACGGCGAAGACTGCGGGTATCAAAGGTGGGGGTATCCAGATACGCGGTATGAATACCTCAACAGCTACACATCAAACGCCACGTTTCTTCTCCCCCGCAGCCTTGGCCTTGGCCTTGGCTTTCCGCGCCGCCACAGCAGGCCGTTTCCCCGTGCGCGCCGCCGCAGACTTCCCGCCGCGGCCGCCGGCGCCGCCGCGTCCGCCGGCGCCGCCGCGGCCGCCGCCTCCCCTCCCCGCGCCCGCCGCGGCGGCCCCCCCGTCGAACGCCGTCTTCTGCCTCTTCCCTCCCGGCCGCGACCTGGATCCCTCCCAGCCCCCCGCGTCGTTCCCCGCGTCGCCCTCCAGATTAAGCCGCCGCGCGGCGCCGCTCGGGCGCCCCTTCTCCTCGCGCGCCTTGCGCTTGGCGGCGGCGCCGGCGGCGGCGGCGGCGCGGTTCTTGGACGCGCGGGTGACGCGCACGGCGCGCTCGCCCATCTTCGCGCCGTCCATTAAAAGCCCCACGCGCGCGTCGCCCGTCTTCCGGAAGAGCACGAACGCGATGCCCTTCCCCAGGTTGGTCGCGCGGTCGCGCACGACCCGCACAGCCTCCACGGACCCGGCGAGCTCCGGGTACTCCTTGTTCCGGTGGAAAAACGCAATCACATCCTCCTCGTCGACGTCGTACGCGAGGTTGCCCAGGAACAGCGCGCGCGCGTGGTCGTACGCCACCTCGCCGCCGTTCGTGATCCCCACCCCAGGAGGCAAGTCCGCGGACAAAGCCTTCGCTTTGGCTTCGTTCGCGCGCGACGAAGGCGCCGCCGCGGCGTCCACGCGCGCGTGCCGTCCCTCGATCGGTTTCATGTTCATCGCGAACACCGCCTTCGCGACGCTCTCCTCGTTTTTGAACACCACGTACGCGTTCGTGGACTTGCGCTCGGCGACGAGCTTGCCGGTGATCACCTTGCCCGCCTTGGGCATCTTGCCCTCCTGGTCCACCGGGACAGAGCGCAGGCGCACGGACGCCACGGCGCCGAACGGCGCGAACGCCGCGCGGAGCTTTTTGGTCTTGATGGTCACGGGGAGGTTTCCCACGAAGATCGTGCGACGCAGCGCGTCTCCCGCCTCCTCGGGCGCGGTCGCGGCGTCGCCCTTCTTCGTCGACTCCGAGGCTTTCTTCTTCTTCGAGTCTTTCGAGGGCTGGCGCTCGTCGGAGTCGGAATCGGAGCCGTCCGAGCCGTCCGAGTCGCTCGAAGACGACGAGGAATCATCCTCGTCGTCCGTGTCCGAAGCGGCGGCGGCGTCGCGTTTGCCACTGTTGCGCTTCGCGCCAGACCCGTCGTTCATCACCGCCGCGGCCGCTTCGTACGCTTCCTCGACGCTCGCGCGCTCTTCCGCGCGACGCGCCGCGGTGGACTGCTTGTCGCTCTTCTTGCGACGCTTGCCGTCGTCGCTGTCGGAGTCGCTGTCGGAGTCGTCGTCCGACGAGGCATCGCGCTTGGAACCGCCGCCGCGCGACGCGTGCGCGCGGAGCGCGGCGAGGTGCGCGGTCGCGGGGAGAGGCGCGGCGAGAACGTTCGGGCCCTTCTCGGCGAAGGCGCTCTTCTTCGAGAAGAGACCTCCGCCGGTGTCCTTCTTGCCGAGCACGGCGTCGAAGATACCCATCGCGCGCGTCGTGGTATGCGCTCGCTTCGCCGCCGCCCTTTTTGTGTTTTTCGGGATCGGACTGTCCACCTCAGCAAGCGTGACAAGGACGGTCGAGCAGCTTTAATCGGTGCTTCGTCGAACGTCGTTTGCGCGGGTGCTGCGGCTCACACTCACGAACGCGCCGGACCGAAAGACGCGATGGTCGCCGTTCCTGCTACCGCGTGGTGCTGAGCATCTCCTCGCCCGCCGGTCGTCGCGGTCGCTGATCGCGCGTCTCGACGTCCCGCGCTCGGCGACGGAGATATTTCCGACGGTTCGCGCTTTCCGGCGCGATGAGCACCGAGCTCGAGTTCAAGCGCGAGTGCGAGGGGCTGGTGCGCGAGTACTTCACGCACGGCGTCGTGACTGACGTCGAGGACAGCCTGAAGGAGCTTCTGGGCAGGCCGGGATGGACGGAACACGGCGAGGGCTTGGGCGCCGACCGCAGCGATCGAACGCCACCGCATCGTTCGGATGGCGCTCCTCCCGGTTCCTCCTCGTCGCCGTACGCGCCGTCGCCGCTGGCGCCCTCGTCTCTGACGACGCCGTCCTCGCTCAGCGCGGCGTCCCTGCGCGCGATGGTCGTGAAGCGCGCGGTGATCGCGGCGCTGGACCGCGGCGCGCGCGAGCGCGAGATGGCGGCGCAGCTTCTGCGCGCGCTGCGCGACAAAAACGTAATCTCGCGCGCGCACGGCGAAGCCGGCTTCGACCTGCTCCTTCAGGCACTCGAGTCGCTCACCATCGACGTCCCGAACGCGCCGGATGACATGCACGTCTTCCTGGCGCGCGCGGTGGTCGACGGCGTCGTCAGCGACGAGTATCTCGAGGAGTGCGCGGACGCCGCCGGCCTCGACGTCGAGGCGAGACGCGTCGCGCTGTCGGCGCGCGGCGCGCTTCGCGCGCCCGGCGGTAAAGAGCGCGTGTTGGACGCTTGGGGCGGTCCCGAGGGGGGCACGGCGAGCGCCGCCGTGCGCGAGATGGACTCGCTTTTAGCGGAGTACGTGGAGAGTCGGGACGCGCGCGAAGCTTCGCGTAGGCTCGTCTCTCTGCACGTCCCGTTTTATCACCACGAGTTAGTGAAGCGCGCTCTGGTGACGGCGGTGGAGGAGTCTTATGCGCGGCCGCAGGTCACGCGCCGTGTGACGGAGCTTCTCGGGTACCTGGGCGCCGCGGGCGTCGTGTCGGGCACGCAGTTCGCCAAGGGGTTCGCGCGCGTCGCGGTGGCGCTCAAGGAACTCGTGCTGGACACGCCGGACGCGCAGGAGATCTTCGAGCGGCTCGTGGCGGACGCGCGCGGACGAGGCCTCCTGCCGGCGGGGCTCTCCGCCTGGGCGTCCTTCCGCGTCGGCGGCGGCGGCACCGGCGCGGCGCTCGGGCGGACGGACGGAGACGCGATGGTGCGCGACCGAGAGAGCGCCTCGCTGCCGCGCGCGCGCGGCGGGCGCGGGGGCGGGCACCTCATGCGACTGGACAGCGCGCCCGACCTCATCGCGCTCGCGCAATCGCTGAAAACCGTCGGGCTCGAGAAAGAGAAGAGCGCGCCGGGAGGAGAGAGAGCGTCGCCGCTCGCGAACGGCGCCGGAAGCCGCGGCTCGCCCCTGAAGGGTTCAGTAAACCCGGGACCGGGACTGGTCGAGAAAGAGAAGAGCCGCATGAGCCCCTCGAGGCTCGCGGCGCAAAGCGCGACGGCGAAAGGCGCGCCTCCGAAGCCCTCTTCCCCCGAGCCGAAGCCGTTTTCGACTTCGCAACAAGGCGTGCTCTCCGCCGTGCCGGCGCGCGTGAGCAAGTCGAACCAGGTGGACGCGAACTGGTCCGGTTTGCGAGCGCCGCGCGCCGGTCGGCGCGACCGGGGCGCCTCGGGCTCGGCGTTCTCGGGCTCGGACAGCGATTACGTTCGCCCGAAGCCGAAACGGCGGCTCCCGGATCTGCGTTTTCCGAACCGCGGCGACGGCGGCGGCGGCGGCGCGGAGGGCGCCTCTTCGGAACGGCCCAAACCGGTTGGTTTCGGCGGGTTCGCCGGAACGCGCGCGCGGTCGCCCGCGCTCGGAAGGAGCGCGTGGAAAGCGCGCTTCCAGCCCGCGCCTTCGCGATGCTCCGGCGAGGAGACGCGCGCGTTCAAGAGCGAGGCGTCGCTGCGTCGAGTCCGCGCGTTGCGTCGCGTGCGCTCCGCGCCGGCGGGCCTGCACGAGCTCGACACGTCGGCGCACGTGCTGTCCATCGGCACCGTCCACCGGCACCGCCCGTTCGCGTCGGAGTACGAGGTGGGCGAGGCCATCGGCACGGGCGGGTTCGCGGTCGTGCGCAAAGCCGCGCACAGGGCCACCGGCGAGACCTTCGCCGTGAAGACGCTGCGCGTGCGCGCCGGCGGCGGCGGCGCGAGCGACGACGAGTCGGACTCCGCGTCCGACGCCGAGACGGAAAACTCGAATTCGGGATCGGATTCGGACGCGTCGGACGAGACCGACCCGGAAACTCGCGGGAAGACCCGGAAACTCGCGGCGATGTCCATGGGTGAGATGACCAACGAGCTGATCATGATGCAGCAGCTCTCGGGGCACCCCAACATCGTGACGGTGAAGGAGTTCTTCACCGAGGACGCGCGGGGGCGCGCGACGTCGGGCGTGGCGCCGTCGTCGTCTGAAAAAAAGTCGTCGGACGATGACGGCGTCGTGCACGTGGTGATGGAGCTCTTGGAGGGCCAGGAGCTGGTGGACGCCATCGAGCAGCACGGCCTGTACGACGAGTCCGACGCGAAGATCGTCATGAGCAAGATGCTGGACGCCATCGCGTTCATGCACGCGCGCGGGGTCGTGCACCGCGACCTGAAGCTGGAGAACTTGGTCCTTGCCAAGCCGGACGACCTGAGAACGGTCACGCTGGTGGACTTTGGGCTGGCGAAGGCGCTGATGGCGCGCGAGCGCGCGGAGAACGTGTGCGGCACGCTGGCGTACGTCGCGCCCGAGGCGCTCGCCGCGGGGCAATACGGTCAGGGCGTGGACGTCTGGGCGCTGGGTGTCGCCATGCACGTCTTGCTCACCGGCGTGTGGCCCTTCGACGACGAGGACGAGGACGAGCTCATGGACGCCATCATCGCGTGCGACCTGGACTTCGACGGGCCGGACGCGCCCGAGGAGTTCTCGTGGATCTCGCCGGACGCCAAAGACTTGTTGCGAGGACTGCTCGAGCCTAACCCCAAGCACAGGCTCACCGCCGCGCAGGCGGTGGAGCACGCCTGGTTCACCGGCCAGAGGGAAAACCGAGCCGAGAGGCTGCGACACGTGCACGCTCGCCTGGACGCGCTCGCGGGCTCGTCGCGGCAGCACCCCGAGCGGCGTTTCAAGAAGGGCGCCGAGCTCGCCGCCGCGGGCGCGGCGTCGACGGAGGTGTTCGTGATCACCTCGGGCGAGTGCGACGCGTTCGCGCCGGCGAGCGGGCCGCTCGCGGCGCCGGGCGAGCTCACGAAGATAGGCACCAGGCGGAAAGGCAACCTGGTGGGCGAGATTCCCGCCGACGACATCCGCGGCGGCGGCGGCGACGCTTCCGTCGCCCCGGCGTCCAAGCTCACCGTCCGCGCCACCACGGAGGTGCGCGCGCTGGTGTTCCAGCGCGCGGACGCGGTCTGGGCGGCGGGGCACGACTACCGCCTGAGCGACGAGTTCGAGGACGCGCTGCGCGAGCGGAGGCGCCTGCTGGCCAAGAAGGCGAGGCTGGCGCTCCGCGCCGAGCGCGCGGCGGCGGCGAGTCTGCCCGCCTCGGCGCCCGGCGGGGCGGATGCGTTTGCGGGGTTCGCGGACAGGCGCGCGACGAGCGAGATTCAGCGCAGAGAGTGAGACGAGGGCGCGCGTGTGGTCAGGTCAGTGACTATAACATGACGTATACTTCATCTCGCTACGATGGCCCTACGAACGGACGAAACGCTCGGTTTCGCGACGACGCGGAGCTCGCTCGCACGAAAAGCTCGTCTAATAGCTAGACCATCTCTCTGGGCGGCGGCGCGTCGGGAATCGCGCCCGGCGCGAAGCACTGCGCGGTCCAGGGGTTGTCCTCGCCGCCGCTCGCCGCCGCCGTCCCGAACACGTCGGGCTGGAGCGTCGTGGCCGCGGACGAAGAGGTGGAGACGCCACCGCCGCCGAAACCGCCGCCACCGCCGAAGCCGCCGCCTCCGCCGCCGCCAAAGGCGTTGCCTCCTCCTCCTCCGCCAAAGGCGTTGCCTCCTCCTCCTCCGCCGAAGGCGTTTCCTCCGCCTCCTCCGCCGAAGGCGCTCGCCCCGCCTCCCCCGAAGCCCCCCGCCGCGGGGGCGCCTCCCCCCCCCGCGAACGGGCTCGCGCCCGGCGCGTTCCCGATCCCGGGGCTCGGCGCGGCGCCGCCGAACGGCGGCGCTTGGGTGGCGCCGCCGCCGAAAGGGGTCGCGGGCGCGCCCCCGCCTACGGCGCCCCCTCCGCCGAACGCGTTCCCTCCGAACCCCGCCGGCTGCGAGTGCTGCGGCGGCATCGCCGGACTGGGCGCAGCAGGCGCGACAGTAGCCGCGGCGAGTCCCGCGAACGCGCAGTCGATGACCCTGGTGAGCCCCGCGGGCGCCATGGTCCCCGCGGCGGCCATGTCCAGCACCTGCTTCAGCTGCGCGTTGGGGAAGGCGAGGATGGCGCGAATGTCATTCTCCTTGCCGCGCGCAAACTCGTCCACCTTGGCGCCCACCTGCCTCGGGTCCTGCCCCCGACGCAGCAGGGCGTACGACACCCACCGCACCTCCTCGAACGAGGAGTCCCCGCCCAGCAGGTTGGGCTCGTCGCCCTTGGGCGCGTAGCACGACAGAGGCCACATCATCGGGCGATCGGTCTGCAGATCGTCCCGAAGCATGTCCCGCGCGGATTTCGCGTCGCCCCCGCCTCGACCGCCCCGGCCTCCGCCGCGGCCGCCCCGCCCGCCTCCGCGACCGCCCGCGTTTTGTTGGTTGTTTTGATTGTAGTTGTTGTAGTTGCCGCCGCCTTGGTTGTAGTTGCCGCCGCCTCCTTGGTTGTAGTTCTGGTTCAACGCGGCGTAGGGGTTGCCTCCTCGACCGCCGCCCCTGCCCCCGCCTCGGCCTCCTCCTTGGTAGTTGTTGTAGTTCCCGCCTTGGTTATAGTTTCCCCCGCCCTGGTTGTAGTTCCCGCCGCCGCCCTGGTACCCGCCGCCGCCGCGCCCGCCGCGGCCGCGGCCGCGGCCGCGCCCTCCGGACCCCATCGCGGCGTGGAATGACCGAGTGGAATGATGACCGCCGATCTGACATCGCGCACGAAATCAGAGCACGTGTCGGAACAGGGTTTTCCCACAGGTGGATTTTCGGTAATCTTCTCACGCGCGGTGACGTCTCAGGTCTCGCCGCGCCGCGACGCGTAGACTACATGTATCATGATACAGTCTCCATCTAACGCACACTACCGACGCACGCTCTACTCCACACGCTCTACTCCTTTCGCCTCTTCTCCTTCTTCCCCTTCCCGGTTCGTTTCCCGTCCAAATCGCCGCCGTCCCTTTGGCGTTTTTTCTCGCCGCTCGCTTTTGCGTTTGGCGTTTTCGTCTCTTCCCTTTTTCGGAAGACGTGCACGGCGCAGCTCCCCGCGCCCGTACGGCGGAAGTCGGGGTGCAGACTGTTCGTCGGGATCTCTTTCCGTGTAAAATCAACCGCTGTGCTGTCGTGGAAGAACCGTGACTCCGCCATGGGGTGGTGCACGGGGTACCGCTGCACGTTCCCGACAATCACCAGCGTGTGTCGCCCGCACAAGTCTTTCATGGTCTTGACGAGCGAATTCCACTTCGTCGGGTCGTTGCCGTACACCACGTCCGACGCGAGCACGACGTCGGGTTTTCTTACCAAGCCCAACTGCTTAAGCGGGTCGTCGCTTCCCCACACCAGGCGACACACGCGCGCGCCCGGCGCGTTCGAACGCACGTTCTCGGAGAGGAGTTCCAAAACGTCCTCGTCGCCTGCGGAGGCGAAAAGAAGAAAAGAAAAGCGTTTCCGGACGGGTCGAGTTGAAGCGGAGGAGGGTCAGCGGGCGCGGCGGCGGCGGGTGATTTTTAAAAGTCGCGCGCGTCGCCGAGACGAAACCTTTCGGGAAAACGTTCCAAACGCGAACGTTCGAGCTCGTTCGCTTCGCTTCTTGTTTGTCTGAAAGCTACTATCAGATGGTCACTCATCGCCCGGAGGCGAGTGCTGTCAGCGAAACTTTCAAGGTGTCATGTGCGCCCTTCTTGAAACTCCGAGGACACGGAGAGGTCCTGCGGAGGGATTAACGAGGGCGACTTTTTTGCGACGAAGAAACGCGTTTCGCCGAAAAACCGAAAAAAAAAACCAACGCAAACTTTTTTTCGCGACGCACCGTCGGTGGCGATCATCTCCACCCCCAGTTTCGAGGCGACGATGGACGGTAACCCCAGGCCGGCGCCGAGTTCCACGCCTGTTTTCCCTTCCCACCCGCCGTCGCCGCCCCACACCTCGCCGGCGGCGGCGGTCACGTCCTTCGACCGAGACGGATCGGTTTGGCGCGACAGCCACTCCGCGAGCACAAACGACCCCTCCCACAGCGCCACGCCCGTGTTCCCGCGGCCCCACCCGCCGCAGCTGTCGTCCACGCGCGACCGCTCTTTTTTTGTGCCCTTGAAGCTCTGCGGCGTCGTCGACGCCAGCGCCACCGAGCAGAAGGCGAGGTCGGACTTTCCGGAAAGCTGCGCCGGAGGAAAGCGCTCTTCTTCGCTCTTCTCCGCTCCAAATTTACTTCCCACAACTTCCGCGAGCGCGGGGAAGTCGTACGTCGTGCTCCGTTTTTTGCGCACGGCTTCCGCGAGCTTCGCGTCGGACCCGCCAAGCCGCTCGAACGCCCCGAGGAACCTGAGGAGCTCCTGCGCGTTGAACGTCTGTAACTGCCGTCTCGCGGCGCGGCCCATGCGCGCGATGAGCTTCGGCTTGGAAGCGGAGGTCACGCCCAGCGCGGCGAAGGCCCAAGCGGTGTCGGACAAATCGCGCGCGGAAAACGTTGGAAGCGCTAAACGCACCGCCGACACGAGCGCGTCGAGCGTCTTAGCGTCCGCTCTTGCGAGCGCGCCGTGCGACCACACCACCATCGTGAGCTGCTGCGACGTGTACGAAAGACTCGCGGAAGGACCGTTTAAGGCGTTTAAGGCGTTTACGGCGTTCGTTCGCGTTTCTTCGTCTGAAGACGGCGAGCGCGCGTTTTGTTTCCGCGCCGCGCGGAGACAAACGCGCGCCGCCTTGGCGAGCGCCGCGAACGCGCGGACGTGCGTGTCCTTCTCCCCGAGTTGGAGCTTCGCGAACGCCCAGAGCAGGTTCGCGACGTCCTGGGGCAGCACTCGGTTTTCCAGCGGCGGAGGCAGAGCCAGGCACGCCTCGGCGACGGCGTCCATCACCATCGAGCCCGTGTCCAGCGCGCCGAGCTTGGCGAAGGCGCGCGCCGTCGTCGCCAATTGCTGCGGCGAAGCGACTCCTTCCGCGGCGCGTTTGGCGAAGGACGCCGCGACGGGACGCAGAAAGCCGTTCACGAAAAAGTTTTCTTTTTCTTTTTCCCCCGCGTCTTCCCTCGCGCTCGTCCTCGATATCGTGGATACCGAGGTCACCGAGCCGTCGATAGTAAACGTCACGGGGGGGAACTCCGCGATGGCCCAGGCCATCATGGAGAGCTCCTGCGCGTTGGCGCCGGGCGCGGCGGCGGCGGCGGCGGAGGCGTTTGCCTCCGCCACGCGCGCGTCGCTCGCCAGCCCGAGTTTACCGCACGCCCACGCGATGTTCGCGACGTGCTGCGACTCGAGCCCGCCTTCTTTTCTCTGCCGCTCGAACCACGAGCCGGTCGTGCTGGACGCGAGAGCGGACGCGGCGGCGCGGGCCGAGCGGAGCGCGGAGCCCTCCGAGTCGGAGTCGTCGGCGGGGCCGATCGATTGATGTACAGCGTCGTCGGCGCTCGCGGCGAGGCGCGCGACGGCCCAGAGCGCGTTCGCCGTCTCCTGCGCGTTGAACGCGCCGGCGCTCGCCTTTCGCTCGATCGCGGAGAAGAGGGCATGAAACAGTTGTGCGAACGCGCCGGGCTCTCGCGCGCTCGCGCCCAGCGTCGCGAACGCCCAGGCGACGTTGGAGACGCCCTGCGCGGTCCAGTCGACGCGCCAGTCAAACTTTTTCTTTTCGTCTCGGGACCCCGACCCCGACCCGGCCCCGCCTCGTCGCAGGCTCGCCGCCGCGGCGTCGCCCAGGAGGCGCACGAGCGCGCGGTCGACGCGCACACCGAGCTTCGCGCAGCCCCAGACGGCGTTCGCGAGCTCCTGGGGGTTGAACTTGGAGGCGTGCATTTCGGTCGCGCGTTCGACGGCGGAGACCAGCTCGGCGGCGGCTTCGACGCCGACGCCGAGTTTCCCGCACGCGTGCAGCAAACTGGCGAGCTGCCTGCTCTCGACGTGCCTGGCGTGGTGCCGCACGAGGCCGGCCGCGGTGGCGAGGAGCGACGCGACGTCTGGATCACCCCCTTCGCGCGCCACGAGCCGCCGCCCGTCGGGCGCCCTCGCGATGCGGCTCAGTGCGGTGCCGCAGTTCACGACGTTGAACTCCGCCACCGAGCGGCGCACGATCGCGAGCACGTCCGATGCGAGCGCGCTTCGCGCGAGCTCTGTGTTGATCTGCACCTGCCTCTGGCTCATGATGACGCGGGCACGAGACGTACGAGGCCGCGCTATCCGGACTCAGCCGCTTTATCTCGCGCGAGGAGGCGCGACCATCACCGCGTACCGCCGCCGCCGCCGTCGCGCTCTCGGATTGTGTCGGCGGTGTATTGAAAGCCACAACGAGGTTTTCGAGGTTTTCGACGGACCCGATCGTCGCGTGTGTGAGAGTTTTCAAGTCGTCGCGTTTGTCGGATGGAACGAGGCTCGACAGTTTCTGCAGCAAGCACATGGACGCCGCTTTGGCCGGAAGCTGCGACTCCGGAGCTCCCATCGACTCGAGGTAGGCATGTGCTAGCTGCAGAAACTGCATGCCCAGCATGAGGACGGTCGCGGTATCCCGTTCAAGAACGACCGGCATGATCACGCGCGTGCGCGAGGACGCGGTGCGCCTTTGGAAGTGTTTCAAATCAGCGCGATGGCGGGACGATTTGGCGAACGCTGACTTTGGAACGCTTGAATGCGGCACGAGTCGGACGTCGCGGCGCGCGTTAAAACGCGTTTTTTCTTCAGTATTATCGCGTTAATACAACAACGCGTCTCTCCTGCTCTTCTCGAACGCCACCAGTTGCTTCTCCCACTTCTCCCTCTCGCGCTCGACCGCGACGCGCCTCGAGTCGGGGTCGGGCGCGCCATCCATCGCCAGACGCAGCCCTGGTGAGCCGGTCAGCAGGTCGATGAACGGCGGCGACGAAGACGAAGACGAAGAGAATTTTTCGTTTCGCGTAACCTTCGTCGGCGACAAGACGCGCGCGCGTTCCGCGGCGCGCTCGACGCGCGAGAGGGATCTCGTGTCGGGTCTGGACGAAAAAGAAACGCGGGACTCGGCGCCGTTTCGTGACACTCCCTCTCGCGCGACCGGCCCTTCCCGCCACTGGAACGCGGTAGGGTACAGCTTCTTCAGCGCCAGGAGAACCTCGACGCCTTCGAGGAAGAGAGCGCGTTTGACGAATGCGATTTTCGAAAGCGCGGAGGATTCGCCGAGGTTCTCGTCTTCAGACGACGAAAACATCGCCGCCGCGCCGACGCATTTAACGTCCTTCTCCTTCCCCCACAACGGCGTGAAGTGCGCCTCGCGCCAGACGCACGCCGACGCGGGGCGTCTCGTCCGCGCGTCCACCGAGGGGGCGGTCGGCCTCCGACGGCGCAGGGCACCGCGGCGCAAAGACGAAGACGGCTCTTTGTTCGTCGCGCCGAGTACGTTGTTCATCTCGCGCGCCAGCCGGTTATCCGCCCAGGGCGCGCCGATTAGCTCGAAGGGCGTGGTCGTGCCCCGCCCCTCGCACGCGTTCGTGGCCTCCAGCAGGCAGGTCCCGACGTACGCCAGCGCCGAGGTGGGCGACGGCACGTTGGGCGACGGCGGGACCCACGGAAGTTTGGTGTCTTCCCACGCCATCCATCGGCGCCACCGCCGCATCGGCGATACGCGTAAGTCTGTTTTCGCCAACTTTCGCCCCGACGGGTTACAGGGATCGGAGGCGACGAACCGTTTGTTGAACAGAAGCGCGAGCTCACCAACCGTCATGCCGTGCCGTATCGGCACGGAAACGCGGGACACGAACGAATCGAAGCCCGGCTCGACGACGACGGGGCCTTCCGTCGTCGTCCCGCCCAGCGGGTTGGGGCGATCGAGAATCACGACGCGCGTACGCGGTCGTCGTGATTTTTTTCGCAATCGTCTCGCGGTTTCGTCCTTCGTCTTCGTCTCCGACGGAGAAGAAAAGTCGTTGTTGAGCCGCGCGACCGCGACGAGCAGGTCGTACATACTCGAGACGTACGTGTAGAACCGCGCGCCCACGTCTTGCACGTCGAACACCACGCAGTCGACGTCCGCTTCTTCCAGCACAGACGCCAGCGCCGCCGGGTCGCCGCGCGATCGGTAGGCGTCGAAGACGGCGACGCCGGTGATTGAATCCGTCGCGGCGCCGCCGGAGGAATAACCGGCTTGTTTCTCGCCCCGGAAGCCGTGCTCGGGCGCGAACACCAAACGCAGATCTACGGATGCACACGCGTGGAGCATGTCCACGACGTGTCGTCCCGTGCGCGGACACACGCCGGTGTGGTTGGTGAACACGGCGACGCGCGTTTTTTTGTTTTTGTCATTCGCGTTTTTTTCGTCCTCCCCGTTCGCCCCGCGGAGGATGCGCCACGACTGAGACGCCGCCACCTCGAGACCGACGAGCACCCGCCTCGGCCTTCGCCGCGCGAGCCGACGCCGGAGCGCGTTCACCGCGACCGCCGCGCCCACCGCGACGCCCCCGGCGAACGCCAGCGCGGGGGCGACCATGACTGCCGCGTGCGCGCGCGCCTGGGAGTGCCTACGAGAAGAAATGACGTCGGGCTTCAAAAAGCGCGACGCCTCGTGTGCGTCGAAAGCGCATTTCGCCAAGTGTTCCGATTTTCCTCTGCTGCAGGGTTTGTAGACGGCGCTTCGCGCTCGTGATCTCACTCACGCCTCGGTTTGAAAGGTGCGCTTCGTATAGATCAATTAGTCACGAAAATCGCGAAATACGCCCCGCGAAAGGAGTTCGATGGACACACGCCAATCCGAGCGGAGAGGAACATCTCGCCGAGTGCGACAGGCCCGCGGCCAGAAGGATCCGCGCAGTGGAACGCGCGACGAGATCGGAAGTCCCTGTGGCGAACGGGGGGTTTCCGCCAGTTCTCGATCAGTCCACCATGGCGACTCCGCCCGTGACCGTCAAGGAGGTCGTGTCGGTACGTGATCGAGCGCGGCGTCCTGAATTTTCAGAGGAGACGAAAATGGCACCGAGATCGCGCGCGCGCGGCCTGGTGACTGACCCAACCCGCCCCTCCCGTCCCCCCAACAGCTCACGAGCACCGGCGTCAACCCACAATGCATCTCCTTCACCAACCTCACGATGGAGAGCGAGAAGTTCATCTGCGTCCGCGAGACGGGCGCGGCGAACTCCGTCGTCATCGTTGACATGGCGAACCCGTCGCAGCCGATGAAGAGGTGCGGCCCGCGTCACCTCACTCGGTTTCCCGCGCGAGGGAGCGCTCTCAGCCCGCGACAAAAGCTCGCGCGCGCGGCGTATCGCGGACGCGGACGACACCGCACGCGCGGTCATCATGCGCGTGCGCGAGCGCGACGCCGCACCGCGCGTGGCGGCCGCCGCGTCGCGCGCGCACGCGCCCGGAATCCGCCACTCGAGATTTCGCGCGCCCGAGGAGACGCACGCCAGCGACGTTTTTCGGCGCCGAAAAATGCGACTTTCCGGTTTTTTCGCGCCGTTGTTCGTTCGCGCTTCTGACACGCCACCTCGCGGTTCCCTTCTTTGACCCTGGAAACGCCCTCTCGCAGACCCATCACCGCGGACAGCGCGCTGATGAACCCCGTGTCGAAGGTGATCGCCCTGAAGGCGACCGTCGCGGGCGCGGCGCAGGATCACCTGCAGATCTTCAACATCGAGATGAAGAGCAAGATGAAGTCGCACCAGATGCCCGAGAGCGTGGTGTTCTGGACCTGGATCGGGCCCTCGATGCTGGGCATCGTGACGAACACCGCTGTGTACCACTGGTCCATGGAGGGCGACGCCGCGCCCGCCAAGGTGTTCGACCGCACGCCCAACCTGAACGGCGCGCAGATCATCTCCTACCGCGCCAGCCAGGACATGAAGTGGTTCACGCTAGTGGGCATCGCGCCCGGCGACCCCTCGAGGCCGAGCCTCGTCAAGGGCAACATGCAGTTATACTCCGCGCAACAGCAGCGCTCTCAGGCGCTCGAGGCGCACGCCGCCGCGTTCGCCACGCACCACGTCCCCGGGAACGCGCAGAAGTCGCAGCTGGTGGCTTTCGCGCAGAAGACGGCGCAGCCCGACGGAAGCGTTTCGTCGAAGCTGCACGTCATCGAGCTGGGCGCGGTTCCCGGCCAGACGCCCTTCACGAAGCGCCAAGCCGAGCTTTTCTTCCCGCCGGACTTCGCGGACGACTTCCCCGTCTCCATGCACGCCTCGGAGAAGTACGGCGTGCTGTACGTCGTGACGAAGATGGGCCTTTTGTTCGTGTACGACGTCGAGACGGCGACGGCGATTTACCGCAACAAGGTTTCCAACGATCCGGTGTTCATCGCCGCCAACGCGCCGAGCGTCGGCGGCGTGTACGCGGTGAACAGGCGCGGGCAGGTGCTGCTGATGAACATCAACGAGCAGGCTGTCGTGCCGTTCGTCTCCGGGCAGCTCAAGAACCCGGAGCTGGCGCTGTCCCTGGCGCAGAAGGGCAACCTGCCCGGCGCCGAGGCGCTCGTGATGCCCAAGTTCGAGGCGCTGTTCGGATCGGGCAACTTCAAGGCGGCGGCGGAGCTCGCCGCCGCCTCCGGCGGCGCGCTGCGCACCAAGGAGACCATCGCGCGGTTCCAGAACGTGCCCGCGGTGCCCGGGCAGAACTCGCCGCTGCTGCAGTACTTCGGGATCTGCCTGCAGCGCGGCCAGCTCAACGCGTTCGAGGCGGTGGAGCTGGCGAAGCTGGTGCTGGCGCAGAACAAGAAGCAGCTGCTGGACACGTGGATGGCGGAGGACAAGCTCGAGTGCTCGGAGGAGCTCGGCGACCTGCTCCAGCGCGTCGACCCCGACATGGCGCTGCGCGTGTACATCAAGGCCAAGGCCAACGGCAAGGTGGTGGCCGCGCTCGCGCAGAAGGGCGAGTTCGAGAAGATGGGCAAGTACTGCGAGATGACCGGGCACAAGCCCGACTACGCGTACATGCTGCAGTCCACGCTTATGAGCAACCCGCAGGGCGCGGTGCAGATTGCGATTCAGATTGGCAAGCAGAACCCGCCGCCGATGGACCCCAACGCGGTGGCGGACCTGTTCCTGCAGAGGAACATGATCCGCGAGGCCACCAGTTTTTTGCTGGACGTGCTCAAGGAGGACAACGAAGAGCAGGCTGGCATGCAGACGAAGGTGCTGGAGATCAACCTGGTGACGTTCCCTAACGTCGCCGACGCGATTCTCGGCCAGGGCAAGCTGACGCATTACGACCGCCCGCGCATCGCGCAGCTCTGCGAGAAGGCTGGCCTGTACATGCGCGCGCTGCAGCACTACACGGAGGTTTCCGATCTGAAGCGGTGCTGCGTGAACACGCACAGCATCGACCCGCAGGCGCTCATCGAGTGGTTCGGCACGCTCAGCGCGGAGTGGGCGCTGGAGTGCGTCAAGGAGCTGCTCGTCTCTAACCCGCGCCAGAATCTGCAGATCGTGGTCAGCGTGTGCAAGGAGTACACCGAGCAGCTCACGGCGGAGGCGATCGTGCATCTGCTGGAGGAGCAGAACTCGATGGAAGGTTTGTTCTTCTACCTCGGCGCGCTCATCGCCACCTCGGAGGACCCGGAGATGCACTTCAAGTACATCGAGGCGGCGTCCAAGACGGGCCAGATCAAGGAGGTTGAGCGCGTGACGCGCGAGAGCAACTTTTACGACCCCGAGAAGGCGAAGGTGTTCCTGATGGAGGCGAAGCTGCCGGACGCGCGCCCGCTGATCAACGTGTGCGACCGCTTCAACTTCGTGGGCGACCTCACCACGTACCTGTACCAGAACAACATGATGCGCTACATCGAGGGCTACGTGCAGAAGGTGAACCCCTCCAACGCGCCCTTCGTCGTCGGCGCGCTGCTGGATCAGGAGTGCTCGGAGGATTTCCTGCAGAACCTGATTTTGTCCGTGCGCTCGCTGCTGCCCGTGGGGCCGCTCGTGGAGGAGGTGGGCAAGCGGAACCGCCTGAAGATGCTCACGCCCTTTCTGGAGCACCTCGTGTCCGAGGGCTCGGTGGACGCCAACGTGCACAACGCGCTGGGCATGATCCTCATCGACAGCAACAGCAACCCGGAGCACTTTTTGGCCACCAACGAGCACTACGACAGCAAGGTTGTGGGTAAGTACTGCGAGAAGCGCGACCCCAACCTGGCGTGCGTGGCGTACAAACGAGGCAAGTGCGACATCGAGCTCGTCAACGTGACGAACAAGAACTCGCTGTTCAAGCTGCAGTCGCGGTACGTGGTGGAGCGCATGGACGTCGACCTGTGGGCGCACGTGCTCGCCGACGAGAACCCGCACCGCCGCAACCTCATCGACCAGGTTGTTTCCACCGCGCTCCCCGAGAGCAAGAACCCCGAGCAGGTCTCCGTGACGGTCAAGGCGTTCATGACCGCGGAGATGCCGCAGGAGCTCATCGAGCTGCTGGAGAAGATCGTGCTGCAGAACAGCGCGTTCAGCAACAACCCCAACTTACAGAACCTGCTCATCCTCACCGCCATCAAGGCGGACAAGACGCGCGTGATGGATTACATCAACCGGCTGGACGCGTTCAACGGCCCGGAGGTTGGCGAGATCGCCGTCGGCAACGAGCTGTACGAGGAGGCGTTCGCGATTTTCAAGAAGTTCGACCTGCACCTTGATGCCATGAAAGTGTTGCTGGAGTGCCTCGAGTCCATCGAGCGAGGCTTGGAGTACGCGCAGCGCGTGGACACGAACGAGGTGTGGAGCCAGCTCGCCAAGGCGCAGCTCGCGGCGGGCGACGTGGGCGCCGCCGTCGCCGCGTACATCAAAGCCGGCGACTCCTCCGACCACGGTGACGTCATCGACGTCGCCAAGCGCTGCGACGACTACGAGGCGCTCGTGTCGTACTTGGTGATGGTGCGCAAGAAGGTGAAGGACGCCAAGGTGGACACCGAGCTCTGCTACGCCTACGCGCGCATCGACAAACTCAGCGACTTGGAGGAGTTCATCGCGACGCCCAACGCGGCGAACCGCGCCGTCGTCGGCGACCGCTGCTTCGACGAGGGCCTGTACGAAGCCGCGAAGGTGATGTTCATCTCCGACAGCAATTGGGGTCGGCTCGCGTCGACGCTCGTCAAGCTGCACCAGTTCCAAGCCGCGGTGGACGCCGCGCGCAAAGCCAACACCGCGCGGACGTGGAAAGAAATTTGCTTCGCGTGCGTGGACGAGGGCGAGTTCCGCTTAGCGCAGCTGTGCGGTTTGAACATCATCGTGCAGGCGGACGAACTGGAGGAGATCTCCGAGTACTACCAGATCCGCGGCCGCTTCGACGAGCTTTTGAGCTTGATGGAGGCGGGCGTCGGGTTGGAGCGCGCGCACATGGGCATCTTCACCGAGCTGGGCATCCTGTACGCCAAGCACCGCCCGGAGAAGCTCATGGAGCACCTCAAGCTGTTCAGCACGCGCATCAACATCCCGCGGCTGATCCGCGCGTGCGAGGAGATGGCGGCGTGGAAGGAGCTCTCGTTCCTGTACGTGGCGTACGACGAGTTCGACAACGCCGCGGGCGTGATGATGGCGCACCCCGACGCCTGGGAGCACGTCTCGTTCAAGGATGTCTGCGTCAAGGTTGCTAACGCCGAGATCTACTACAAGGCGCTTTCGTTTTACCTCGAAGAGCACCCCACGCAGCTCGTGGATCTGCTCGCCGTTTTGACCCCGCGCGTGGACCACTCGAGGGTGGTGGATTTGATGCGGAAGCGCAACCACCTGGCGCTCGTTAAGCCCTACCTGGCGCAGGCGCAGACCAACAACCTGCAGGCGGTGAACGACGCCGTGAACGAGCTGTGCATCGAGGAGGAGGACTACGAGGCGTTAAGAAACTCCATCGACCTGTACGACAATTTCGACCAGATTTCGCTCGCGCTGCGATGCGAGTCGCACGAGCTCATCGAGTTTCGCAGAATCTCCGGTCACATCTACCAGAAAAACAAGCGCTGGAAGCAGAGCGTCGAGCTCGCGAAACGGGACGGGCTGTTCAAGGACGCGATGGAGGCGTGCGCGCAGTCCGGGGACAAGGAGCTGGCGGAGTCCCTGCTCAAGTACTTCATCGACGAAAACAACAAGGAGTGTTTCGCGGCGTGCCTGTACACGTGCTACGACCTGCTCCGCGCCGACGTCGTGTTTGAGCTGGCGTGGATGCACGGCCTGATGGAGTACTCGATGCCGTACATGATCCAGTTCATGCGCGAGTACTCCGGGAAGGTGGACGCGCTCATCGCGGACAAGAAGGACCGCAACCTGGAGAAGGTGGAGGCGGAGAAGGAGGCGGTCAAGGAGCAGATGAACCAGAACCTGTACGCGCAGCTGCTGCCGGCGGCGCTGCCGGCGCCGCCCATGCCGGGGATGGACGGGATGTCGCCCGGGGGCGGCGCGGTGTACGGCGCTATGCCTGGGATGGGCTCGCCCAACGGCATGAACGGCATGCCTCCCATGGGCATGCCGGGCATGGGGGGCGGCTATTGACGCGGGAGCCAAGGATTTCGAGGAGACATAAGACGACG
>ENA-OUOG01000157-OUOG01000157.1-marine-metagenome-genome-assembly--contig:-NODE-157-length-85487-cov-12.716497_pt1 | contig 85487 bp, 80 predicted proteins | sample MGYA00248635_ERZ508505 | MGnify/ENA primary metagenome ERZ508505 (study PRJEB26176, sample SAMN06267871) | marine metagenome | isolation source: Saanich Inlet, British Columbia, Canada | place: Pacific... | reverse complement strand
AAAAAATTCAAAGAAAAGAAAAAAGAATACTGCAAAAAATGCCCCAAAATATGTGGGGTTTGTCAATCTAAAAAGAAGAAGAATAAAAATAATTAATGCAAGTTGTCATTTCATTCGCTTTCTCTATTTCATAGTTTTGCCCAAGATTATTCAAACTGTGCTATTTTTCAAAAGTTGAATAATAGTTTGCATATTTCAGTTCCACATTGCCGCTGTGTCGCAAAAATAAATAACACTGAAGTGGTTAGTGTATTAGTTTGACCTAAGGAATAATATAGTTACTTTTATAGATGATGTTGTCCAAGAAGTTAATCGGTATATCTATTTTTTTGATCTTCCTATTTGGGTTAGGTTTGGTTTTGGGTAGCGTGATGGTTCCTTTCGATTTTTCTAATGAATTAATTTATCGATTAAGAATTCCAAGAACCTTAACCGCAATAATGTGTGGAGCTGGAATTGCTGTTGCTGGATTATTGATGCAAACAATATTTAGGAATCCTTTGGCGGGACCTTCTGTTTTAGGAATTTCTTCGGGCTCTACATTGGGAGTTGCTTTCGGAATTTTTGCTTACCAGTCGGTAAGTATTTCTTTTTTGAATGAAAAACTTACTCTTTCTTTCATGGCAATATTAGGAGCTATGGCAGTAACTCTGTTCATTTTGGGCGTTTCTCGTTTTGTTAAAAAAAGCAATACATTGCTTATCGTGGGGCTCATGGTAGGTTATTTTGTTTCTTCTATTGTCAATATTTTTAGCTTTTATGGTGACAAAACAAATTTGCAATCTTTTGTTTATTGGGGACTTGGTAGTTTCAACAAAGAGATAGAGTTCGACATACTAAGCATCTATTATTTGGTTATTTTGATAGTCATGATAGCAGTGTTTTTTTTACAAAAACCCTTGGATATGTTGCTCATGGGCGAAAAATATGCCCGAACAATGGGCTTAAATGTAACCAAAACGCGTTGGATTGCAATATTGCTTGTAGGAGTATTAGTTGGTTTAATTACTGCACTTTGCGGACCAATAGCATTCTTGGGAATAGCCGTACCACATTTAGCTCGTAATTTTATTAAAAAGTCCACTCATCGCTGGGTAATTCCTTTTACGTTAATTGTAGGAGCTTGCCTCGGACTTATTTGTGATATCATTGCACGATTACCTGGCTTGGAAGGGAATCTTCCTTTGAATGCTGTGACCAGTTTTATTGGAGCGCCCATCGTTGTCTGGATTGTATTTAAAAACAAAATGGTGTAACATGGAACAGCAATCTACCCTCATTTTATCAAACCTCGCTATTGGTTACGGTTCAGATACAATCCTAGCGAAAGAAATAAACCTAATTGCCCAAGAAGGTGAATTAATAAGTATTATGGGATTGAACGGAACTGGAAAAACTTCTTTGTTTAAAACAATTCTTAGCCAAATTCCTTGTTTGGCAGGTTCAGTCAGTACAGGAAATTCAGAATTGAAAAGACACGAATTGATAAGTGCTGTCTTTACCGAAAGGGTCTCAATTTTTGGGTTTACCGTAACAGAATTAATTGCTCAAGGCAGAGCGCCACATACCAATATATTTGGCAAATTATCTTCCCATGACAAACGTTTAATTCAGGAACAAATAGAAGCGTTAGACCTTAGTCAAATAGCTGACAGTCAAATAAACAGCCTGAGCGATGGGCAGTTTCAGAAAGTAATGATTGCCAGAGCATTGGCACAAGAAACTCCCATTATGCTATTGGATGAACCTGCGGCATTTTTGGATGTAAAAAACAGAAGAATAATCTATAAATTGCTTTCTTATTTAGCCAAAGAAAAAAAGAAAACTATTCTGGTTTCCACTCACGATGTTGGATTTGCACAAGAGTATTGTCAAAAAGCTTGGGTAATTCAAAACCAAAAAATTGGGGAAATGGATCCTAAAAAAATATCGGAATCGTTTTTTGATTAGCTGAATAAGGAGAGAATTTTTTTCATCGTGTCAGATTTTTCAGTGTACCCTAATTTTTCATAGGAGAAAACAAGGTTGTTTAACATTCTCCGAATGATATCCTTATTGGAACAAGGCGAATAAAATTCTTCCTTTTGCGGTAAATTCAATTGGAATAAAAACGAATCTATTTCTTTTTTATCGAACATCGTACCTTTATTAAAAGCATTGATATACACCAATACATCTTCAGATTCCATTTCAGATAAATGCACATTTGTCATAAACTCATCCAAATAACACAAAACAAAATGGCTAGGAAGATTTACGCCATAAATGGGAAGGCCTAAATCTTGAGTAACAAGCAAATAGATAATAGAAAGTGAAAGGGGATTGCCTTTTTTATTTTCTATTACATTGCTGAGGAAAGAGCTATGCGGTGAATGGTAATTCTTTTTATTTCCGCTGAAACCGTGGGTTTCAAAAAGGATTTTGTTCACCACCTTTATTTTTTCAAAACTGGTAAGGTTTGGATTTATTTCTAACCAAATGTCCCGTTTTATTTTCTCCAATGAATCGGAAACAACTTTTGGGTCCATGTCAGGATATTGAAATTGATTAATCAGGATAGCTCCCCGAAACAAATCAGGAGTTTCCAGAGAAATCCATCTTTCTAGTTTTGTAAAAGTAGAATCAAACTGAATCTGCTGAATCAAATCTTCGATTCTCTCCTGTGATTCGTGATTGATGGGGTTATTTTCCCAATACTCTTCCAAGAAAGGGATCGTGTCTCCGCCCAATTCCATTAATTTATTTCGTACCTCGCTGAAAATAAATTCATCTGGATCATCCAATAATCTAACTAAAGCTCTTATTTCTTGGTCGTTTTTCAAATTTGGTTTTCTTTTTTAATGATATAAAAGTAGGAAGGATCACTGTTATAAATAAGCCTTTGGGTGTATTTTATACACATCTAAGTGTTTATTTTGTCGTATATTTCGAGCAATGATTGCTCGAAATTTACTTCGCTATTTATTTGTTTTCCTCTCTGTGGTTTGGTACATTTTGGTGTATTATTACATAGATCGTTCAGAGTTTATTTTCCTTACTTCAGGAATCGTTGTATTAGGAGGAGCCTATTTATATTGGGTAACAAATAAGAGTTTTAATGGAAAGCAGATAGTCGTTTTGGCTATCTTGTTTCGGTTGTTGTTATTGTTCGGAACTCCCAATTTGTCCGATGATTTTTATCGTTTTTATTGGGATGGAGAACTGAATAATTCGGGTGTAAACCCCTACGAATATACTCCTGCCGAAATCATGATGAACGAAGATGTGTTCGATAAAGAAAAATTGAACAAAGTGTTTTCTTCTCTCAATTCTCAAGAGTATTACTCAGTTTATCCTCCCGTTAATCAGTGGATTTTTTCGGCCACTACTTTTTTTTCGGGTGGAGACCTATCGCTCACAATTCTCTTTCTCAAGCTTTTCGTTTTTTTCTTCGATATCGCTCTCATAGTTGTTTTAATTCAGTTATTGAAAAAACTATTACTTCCAGTTGCGTTGGCACAAATCTATGCACTAAACCCCTTGGTGATTATTGAACTTACGGGAAACATTCATTTTGAGGGTGTCATGTTATTGTTTCTGGTCATAGGGCTTTTTTATTTATGGAACCAGCGACTCATTTTGGCGTCCCTTTCTTTTTCTTTGTCAATAGGAATCAAATTGATGCCGTTGATTTTACTTCCTCTTTTCTTGCCAATGTTGGGTTTCAAAAAAAGTAGCAAATTGTACTTGGGAATCGGTTTGTTCTTTTTCCTTGCTTGTTTGCCCTTCGCTTCTCAAGAAGTGATAAGTAATTTTTATCAAAGTCTTGAGTTGTATTTTTACTCGTTTGAATTTAATGGAAGCATCTATTATTTGGTAAAAGAAGTGAGCTACATTATTCATGGTTTTAAAGCTCCGTGGGTTGGTTTTGTATTGCCACTGTGTGTGTTGTTCAGTATTTTGACCATCGTTGTATTTTTGTGGAGAACAAAACCCTTTTTGAGAAATTCTAAATTTGATTTGCTGGTATTTAGCAAATACGCGAGTTATTGTTTGGGAATTTATTATCTATGTGCCACCACCGTTCATCCTTGGTACATAATCAATTTACTCTTTTTTTCCGTTCTTGTTCCTATCCGAGCAGTTTTGTATTGGAGTTTATTCATTTTTGTTAGCTACATTGCTTACAGTGAATTTACAAATAGCTTTGCGCCAAATAGTGATTATAATTCCTATTGGCTTTATTACGTTTTCATGGCAGTTCAGTACATTTTTTGTGCATTTATTTTTACTTTTGACCTCATAAAAAATAAAACAACAACATGAAATATTTTCCTACGCTAATCCTCTCATTAATTTTGTTGAATTCTTCTTGTGGAGGAAACAATACTCAAAAACAAAATGGTGTTTCAGATATTGAAAGAACGGACGAATGGAGCGAAAAATTAATGCCACATTTCTTAGACATGGATCGAGGTCAGTTTAGTTTTACAGAAAATACTTACAACCAAATCGAGGAGCTTCTCGAATTAACTCTTGAGGTAAACAAACAAGAAGAGGCAATCAAACTATCGGATGAACTTAGAGATCAGTTTATGGAAAAGATTGAACTCTTAATGAATGAAATGGGTGAATTGAGTCATGATTCTCATTCTATATTGATGGAGTATTGCCATCCATTAATCGAATTGATTGATTTATGTAATAATTCGAGAGGCGAAGAAGAGTTGACAAGTAGTTTAAGAGAAATTCAGGTGTATTTATTGAATTTCGAACAACTTTTTCCGACAAATTAGTACGTTGGAATTCATGATGGTTGTTTGTAATCATGAATACTTAAAGATTTATTTTTCATTGATTTTGTTTAAGCCAATTTTGCATGGAATTAATTATTTAATTTTATTTACTTAACTTTTTATTATGAAAAATCTCTTTTTTTTCTCTTTGTTACTCTTGTTGCTCACAAATTGTGTAAAATATAAAACGGCAGACTTGGTAGTTCACAATGCACGAATTTACACGGTGAACGAACAATTTGAGGTTGCTCAAGCTATGGCCATAAAGGATGGTAAAATTATGGCTATTGGCAAGGAACACGAGATCATGAACAAATACAGGGCTGATGAATTGATGGATGCTGAAACACGTCCCATTTATCCGGGTTTTATGGATGCACACTGCCATTTTTTTGGATCTGGACTTAATTCTTTGGCGGTGGACTTGAGCAAAGTAACAACACTGAATGACTTAAAGAATAAAATTAGTGACCACAGAAAAATCAATTCCACATCAAAATGGCTGGTTGGCTTTGGTTGGAATGAGAACAATTGGGAGTTTTCGCTGAAGCAGGCACACGAATTACTTAATGAAACTTTTCCAAATATACCTACCTTGCTTTGGCGGATAGATGGCCATACTATTTTAGTCAATTCTGCTGCGATGAATCAAGTTCACTACACCACATACGATCAGAATAGTGGAGTTATAGGTGAAAAAGATATGTCACAGTTTTTAGATGCGATTGAGTATACTGAAACTCAAAAAAAGAATGGGTTGAGGTTTGCTGAAGAGAATTTCTTTTCAAAAGGAGTAACAACGGTAACGGATGCGGGGCTGAAGGTAGAAGAGGTGAGGTTAATAAGAAAAATGCAGCAAGCTGGGACTTTGAATATGAATGTAAACGCCTTTTTATTTTACTCTAAGGAGGCGCGAAACCTACTGCCTTATGAAGATTCAAATAAGTTGAATTCAAATACCTATAAAGTTATGCTAGACGGAAGTGTAGGCTCAAAAACAGCTTGTTTTTTGAAACCTTACCCTGGAACAAACAATTACGGAACGCTATTAATGACGCGAGACAGTTTGAGAAGAATTTGCAGGATAGCATATGAACAAGGCGCTCAATTAGCGGTGCATGCAATTGGTGACTCGGCAGTTCAAGTTGCTTTAGATATAATGGGGCAGGTGCTAAAAGGAACAAATGGACTAGGGTGGAGAATTGAGCACGCGCAAACGGTTACGGAAAAACAATTAGAGCTCTTTCAACAATATGACATTATTCCTTCTGTGCAACCCACCCATTTATTGGATGACAAGGAAATGGCAGAAAAGAATCTGTCGCTGGCTCAGCTTAAGAATTCTTACCGCTTATCGTCCTTAATGAATCAGAACCACATGATTGCACTAGGAACAGATTTTCCAGTGGCTACAAACAACCCGATTCATACTTTTTACAATGCAGTGTATCGATCCAATAAACCATGGGTTTTACAAAGTGAAAATTTGAGTAGGGAAGAAGCTTTGAGGGGGATCACTTTTTGGGTTGCACTGGCCAATAAATCCTACGAAAAAAATGGAAGCTTGGAGGTAGGAAAGAAAGCAGACTTTGTGCTGTTGAATAGAGATATTATGAAAGTTCCGAAGGAAGAAATTTTGGAAACGGAAGTGCTGAAAACGTATGTAGCGGGTGAGATTCAGTTTACTAAACTCAATTAATCTCTTGGTACATCCTTACCCAGTCAGGATTTTGCATGTCGTAAAATAGCTCAAACATGGAAGGACCGTGAAAAAAATCAGCAATGTGATTTATCCCGTATTTCTTCGCCAAGTATTGGGTCTGCTTCGGGCTTGGTCTCCATCTATTTGCCGACCAGCCTAAATCTTCTTGGGGAACAGACGAGGCTCCTTTGCCATATTTTGGATGAATGCTGTACCGTAGTTTCCAAATATCCCAAACGGGCAAACAAATAGGTTTCATTTCTTCCCAGAGCGTATCTACAATTAATACGCCACCTAAACTCTTAGGGTCATCCAGAATAAGGCCGCAATCCACGCCAGCTTCTTTAAAAAAATCTATTCGATTGGGATTTGCTTCGTTCTTCAGAACTCCTTTTCCATACATCACAAATTCCCCTTCAGAAATTGGTTTTTTACTCACAATTTTGTGCGTAGTGGAATCTAATCCTAAAATCATAAAATTAACTACGTGACTTCCTGCCGAAGGGTTTATCGTAAATCCCAATTCAAAATATAATTTGTTTTTTTTCTGTGGAGAAAAGGAGGAAAGTCCTAGGCACAACAGTAGTGTAACCGAAGAGGATAGTAAGTAAGAGAAATATTTCATAAAAAAAGGTATTTCTTTTGTCATTCCAGAATCACAGTCTTTGAAGCGGAGTGCATATATCATCTACACAACTGTAGCATTTCAGCTTATCTTTAAAGATAGATGACTTAAACACAGATTTATTCAACAACATCCTTACACATTCTTGAATCCCCTCAATGATTGACGGGTGAGGATGAATAAGCTCAGCTAATTCTTCGATTCCTTTGTCCATTTTAATCAGAAGAGCTACGGCCTGTATGGCACTAGAGGCATGTTCTCCAATAGCTCTCATTCCCAAAATTTTCATCTCTTTGTCGTTGGTTACGATAATTTTAAAAAAACCTTCGGTTTTTCTCATGGCAATTGCCCTTGCGATGCACGAATAATCTATTTTAACCACTTTGATAGGAATGTTCTTTTCAGAGCATTGTTTTTCGTTCATTCCCACAGCCGCAACTTCTGGGTCCAGAAACATGATGTTACTTATGTTGTCGTATGAAATTCGCTCGGGCTGATTTTCCATGAACATTTTTTCTATTGCATGCCTGGCTTCAAGTTCACCCACATTTACGAGTGAAATATTCCCCGAAACATCTCCAACCGCATAGATATTGGGAATGTTCGTTTGTGTGTCGTCATCTCCAATGTGTCTTCCTCTTTCACTCATTTTTACACCGGCATTTTCCATACCAATATGTTCCACATTTGGAATTCTTCCGATAGAAAGTAGAGCTTTTTCTACACGAATAACCTCTTTTCTTCCGTCTTCGTAAGCCAATTCATACTCAACTTCGCCATCTATTTTTTCTAATCGTTCTAAACTAGCTTTGTTGTGAATTGTCACTCCGTTTTTCTTCAAGTTGTTTGCCACGAGCGAGGAAATATCTCTGTCCTCAAATGGTAAAATATGATCGGCTTTATCAATTAAGTAAACTTTCGTTTTACTAAAACTAGAAAACATTGTAGCATATTCACATCCAATTACACCTGCCCCAACAATTACCAAACTCTTAGGGAATGATTCCATGTGGTGAATTCCGTCACTGGTCATCACAATCTTTTCGTCCACATCGATATTTGGAATAATTCTAGGTCTACTTCCGGTGGCAATTACAATGTTTTCTGCCCAAATAGTGGTTTCGGTATCATCTTTTCTCTTGATTTCTACTTCGTGATTAGAAATCATTGTGGCCATCCCTTTTTCGTAACTAAATTTATCTTTAAGTTTTGTGTCCAGTAACTTTACGTGTGATGAATACTGAAATTTCCTTTCGAAAATAGCCTCCTTAATTGTCTTTTGGACATCGTCCCAAGTCACTTCAAGTTGCCTTCTACCGGCAGTATAAAGGTTTGTGTTAATGGTATCTACTTTTCTTGAAAGTTCCCACATTGTCTTAGAAGTGAGCGCTCCGTTGTAAATTCCTGCACCTCCCAGTTTGTCTTTTTCTATCAAAACAACTGATTTATCAAAGTCTACTGCTCGCATGGCAGCAGCATATCCTGCCGGTCCACCACCAATGATACACACATCGTATTTTTTAGTCGAATTATCGTCCACTTAGTTTGCTTGTTAGTTTGAAGACTATCGTCTTCAAACGGATAGGTTAATTATAAAGGATAAAGGTATAAAAAAAATGATTTTCAATCTGCCTTTTGCTTAAATTCTTATCCCTTATATTTGCAGATAATTAAACGAATTCAACCCCATTTTTTTTCATGAACGAATCTTATCAAAAGTTACTTGACTTACCTAAGCAAACGAGAGATAAAAACAAAAAGTTTATCACCAAACTCAAGAATAAGAAGCCCAAGAAATTGGACGACATGTTTCATGAAAAACACGAAGAAGTGTTTGAAGAAATTGATTGTTTAGAATGCGGAAACTGTTGTAAAACTACCAGTCCCATTTTTAGAGAAATTGACATAAAGAGGATAGCAAAGAAGCTTCGAATGAAGGAGCCTGACTTTATTGATTCCTACTTGAGAATTGATGGAGATGGTGATTATGTTTTGCAAACTGCTCCGTGTCCATTTTTGGATATGGAAGATAATACTTGTGGAATCTATGATTTTCGTCCAGGTGCTTGTAGTGAATATCCTCACACAAACAGAAAAAACATGCATCAGATTTTGGATTTAACTCTTACCAATTCACTCATTTGTCCTGCCGTATCTAATATCGTAACTCAATTAGAAAAAGCGAGCGACATGGATCGAAAGATTTTCAAGGGGAATTGATAATTTCCTTTGCCCAACTTTATTTCAAGGGGCTTAATGGTTTCTTTTGAAAGGAATCGGCTACCTTTGTTTTTCCAAAATTTATTCATTCATGTTAGCAGCTTATACCAACGAATTCAAACGTAATTTACAACTTGCATGGCCGGTAATTTTAGGTTTATTGGGTCACACAATTGTAGGATTAGTGGACAACGTGATGGTTGGAAAATTAGGAACCGCCCCGCTGGCGGCAGTGAGTTTAGGAAATAGTTTTATTTTTATGGGGATGTCTGTTATATTGGGGTTTTCTACAGGAATAACTCCTTTGGTAGCAGCTGCAGATTCCACTGGCAATCACCGAGAGGGAAAAAGTGTTCTCAAAAATGGAATTTTTCTAGTAACCTGTTTGGGAATTATCCTTACGGGAATTATTTTTTGGATGAGGCCGTTGTTGTACGAAATGAAACAATCCGATGAAGTAGTGGAGTTGGCACTTCCTTACCTCAATGTTGTCGCTCTTTCTCTCATTCCATTAGCTGTATTTCAAGCTTTCAAACAGTTTGCGGATGGACTTTCGCAAACTAAATATTCGATGTGGGCAACGGTAATAGGAAATGTATTGAATGTGGTGCTCAATTATGTACTTATTTATGGAATTTGGATTTTTCCTGAAATGGGCATTGTTGGAGCAGCGTGGGGAACTTTTATTTCAAGAGTATTTATGGCTATTTCGATGTATTGGCTTATTGCTTTTAAACCCAAGTTTGCTCTCTATTTTCGTCAATTGTGGGAAGAAAAATTGAGTAAAAAAACGATAAAAGATTTAAATCGACTCGGTTTTCCTTCAGCCTTGCAAATGTTCTTTGAGTTTGGAATATTTACCGCTGCCATTTGGCTAAGCGGAACTTTGGGTAAAAATCCTCAGGCAGCCAATCAAATCGCCTTGAATTTATCCTCTATGACATTTATGTTTGCCATGGGATTAGCAGTGGTTGCAACTATTCGAGTAGGTAATCAGTTTGGACTCAAAGATTTTGCGGAGTTGCGTAGAATTGCTCGTTCTCTTTTTTTACTCATTATTATCATGGATGTGATTTTCGCGCTTTTCTTTCTTTTGTTTAATAAGTTTTTGCCAAGTATTTACTTGGATGTAAATGACATAGAGAATAAATTAGACAACGCAGAGGTGATTGCCATTTCTGCCAAACTATTGCTTATTGCCGCATTTTTTCAACTATTTGATGGAATTCAGGCAGTTGTGCTTGGAGCCCTGAAAGGGATGCAAGATGTAAAAATTCCTACTGCAATTACTTTTGTAGCATATTGGTTAATTGCCTTTCCCATTAGCTACGGATTAGGACATACTCTTGGCTATGGTTCTCAAGGTTTGTGGATTGGATTATTAGTTGGATTGGGTGCTTCCGCAGGTTTGCTACTTTGGCGATTTAGAGTAGTCACAAACAGAGCGCTTTTAAAACAATAAGCTTAGTACTTTCTTATTAACTAAAATGGTCTTTTTTTCATTCTGAAAATGAGAACAAGGTTTGGCAGAGCTTTGAAATAAGTAACAAAAAAGACCACAGAAAACCTCATAAATTAATTTGAATTTCTTGTAAACCCGCAAAACAAAAAGTGCTGCTGGGTATCAAAAGGTGTGGTGTGAAAAACTGTTTGGGTCTTGTTCAATAAAAACTTGGGTTGAAAAATTTCAGTTAGACTTTTTTCGTTGTATTGAGCTATTTCCAATCCGCTGCATTTCAAAGGTCCTTTTTCAGAAAATGTTCCAATGGTAAGTCCAACTGCTACATAATTTTCAACTAAAAGAGAATAAGCCCTTATTTCTTGGGGACTGGTTAAAAAATGAAACGCAGCTCTATCGTGCCAAATGGAGTAGGAGCGAGTGGGGTTAAACTGAGAAATGTCAGACTCTATCCAATCAACTTTTTCTGCCAATTTACCGAGTCTTTTTTTAGCCCTTTCTAGCGCCTTTCCAGAAATATCTAATACAGTTATGTCCGTGTATCCTAAATTCAACAAGTTGTCTACGAGTAAACTATCCCCACCACCTACATCAATTATGGGAGCCGATTTTGGGAGGTCAAAAGAAAGGATAAAGTCCAATGACGTTACTGGTTTTTCTTGAGTCCAACTCACTTCGCTTGGTGATTTTGTTTCGTAAACTTTTTCCCAATGGTGTTTTCTTTCTGAGTTCATTCTTGTTCTATTAGGTTCAATATTTTGTTTGCTTTTTTGAAATCATCCAACACATAAGTTTGAATCCACCAGAGGGCTGCTTCCATCAATAAACTTGGATTGTCATTCTTATTGGCAAAAAGAAACATAAAACGAAAGGCCAACATTGATTCGTTTTTGGTTTATTTTTTCTTGGCAAACTATTCTTATTTTCTCCTTGAGTATTGGGCTGCTCATAAGTTTATTTTATACCCATTCGAGCAGCTATCTTTTTGGCATCTTCTGCGTATTGATCATCTCCTCTAGACTTCCATTCGCCTGTTTTATCCACATAAAACTGAATCGTCTTTTCAATCACTGCATTATAGCCTCCATATAAATTCAACATGTTGTCTACCTCCACAAGGTATTCTTCTTTGGTTAGTTCCTTTGTTTTTACTAGGTCAAATAAACGATTTATTCGTTTCGATTTTTCTTTGTAAATAGGATCTTTTGCTTTGTAAGCCATCAAAAAAAGTGATAATGCTTTTGCTTCCGGAGAGGGTTTTTCTGTGTGTTTTTCCATGTGGGAATTGGTTGTTTTGATTCCATCCAAAAGTAATCAAATAAAGAGACAAGCAAGCGGAAAGAACTCTAAGATTTGGAATTATACGAGGAAGAAAATGACAAAAGAAATAATAAGGCTTTCTCAAAGGGTTGGGTTTCCTCTCATCGTGGGTTATCGATCTTCGTTTATTGTGTAAAAGTCATTCATGTAATCAATAAGCGTGTTTCTCACTGTGTCGGGAGGGAGAACATCCATAATTCGATTGATTAAGGCAAGTTTTGCTGGAATCTTCCCGTTCGAGAACCCTAATATCTTACCCAGTTTCTCAAAGTTTTGAGGAGATAGATTCTGAGCTAACTTTTTCACCGTTTCGATGGTAACTTTTTCTGAGGCTTTTTTCATCAGTCCTTTTTTCTGCACTTTTTCATGGCATTCTTTTAGATCTTTCAAAAATTCCTCAACCAATTGCTCGTGAATTTTCGAAATAGTGAGATGAAGGTTTGCTGAACAATACTCATTAGATAATTGAAATTGAACAAACCATCCTTTCTTGTTTAATTCATCAAAAAGATCGTAGGGATTTCCTTTTGTAGTAGTAAACGAAAACAAAGAAACTTCGGGTTTTCCCACAACTTGTAATCCGTCTATGGCATTTATTCCTTCAATAAATCGTTGTGTCGTTTTCATTGTTCTTTTCGAGATATCGCAATATCCTTCCAATCCCAAAAAATTCATCACTGCCCAAGCCGCAGCTATCGGGCCACCTGTTTTTGTACTAAGTATAGTTGGGTTTACGAGGGTATATCCGGTCCATTCGGAGCAGGCGTAATATTGGTGCTTTCGGTAAGATTTGTCTTTGTGCATAAGTGCCGAACATCCTTTGGCAGTATAGCCGTATTTGTGCAAATCCATAGAAATAGAGGTTACCCCAGGAACAGAAAAGTCAAATTGTGGAACATTTTCTAACCCTGCCAACCGATTAAAACCAAGAACAACTCCGCCAATGCATGCATCGATATGGAACAAAACATTGTGATTAAGAGCAATAGCACCAATTTCCTTGATTGGATCTACAACTCCAAAAACATAAGATGGAGCAGAGGCAGCAATCATCATTGTATTGGGAGTTATGCTTTTTTCAATTGCCTGTGTATCCGCTTTATTATCCGATGTTAAAGGAACAATGATGGGTTTAATTTCAAAATAATCACATGCCTTAAAAAACGCGGAATGAATAGAATAGGGCATGACTAGCTCAAATTCAGTTTGGCTCGGATTTAGAGCTTTTGCTCTGTTTTTTGCTGTTTTTACAGCCAACAGAATACTTTCTGTTCCACCAGTGGTAAGAGTTCCCGCGGCTTGATCGCCTCCCCTAAGAATTTCGCTGCACATCGCAATTACTTCTGTTTCCATATCTCTCAAACTGGGAAATAACGTGGGGTCAACGGGATTCTCGGTCAAAAAAAGCGAATAGGCTTCTTTGGCAACTTCCTCTATTTCTTTTCCGGCAGGATAAACCGAGCAAAATATTCGACCTGACTTCCAATCAAAGTCGAGTTCTTTTTTTTCTCTTAATTTTTCGAATATCGTTTCTTTTGATAGTCCTTGTTTGGGAATCATAATTCTTGAGTTTAAATCAGTATTATCGGCCTTCGAAAAAATTAGAAATTACTTGCTCTGCTGGTTTGTTTTGCGGAGTAAAGCGATTGTTTTTTTTCTTTCCAATTTCTTCATGATTTGGGTACCATTTCCACAAATATCCACCGGCAAACCAAGATTCGCTCCAATACGTTTCGAAAATAGCTGAGTAAGCGTTGCCTTGTCCTTGGTCATTACGAGTAGCGTTACCCTCTGTATTCCAAGGTTGTTTGCCAGTGAAATCGATGTTTCGATATCCAAATTCTGTAAATAAAATGGGTTTGTTTAGTTTTGCCGAAAAGGTTTCTAGTTCTTTTTTTATTGGTTTCCAGCTTGTTACGAGCGATTGTATGCTTGGAGTTTTCTCTTCGGACAAAGGGAAATAGGCTTCAACTCCAATAAAATCTAGTTTACTCCAGAAAGGAATAAACGAATAATTATCCCAATTTGCCGCATAAGTTAGGTTGCCCGAATACCTACTCCGGATAGAGTCGATAAGCGATTCCCAATAGGCAGGTCGATCAATTACTACCTGTTTTAATTCTACTCCAATACAAAAATGTTCTACCTGAAGTGAATCGGCAACTTGGGCAAAATCAATAATGAATTGTGCATAAGAAGTCTCAAATTTTTTCCAATCCGATTCTGTTTCGAAATTCAAGTCTCCCACCCATCCATCGTGCGTCCACAAATGAGGCTTTAGTAAAACCGAAAGCCCCCTTTTTTTTGCCAATTTGATTTGTTCAATAGTTCCTTCAATTTTTTCTCCGTGCCATTGCCAGTCTAGGTTATACTCCACTGTTGCTTTTCCCGATCGTATAAAGCCAAAAGGCACAATTGCCACAGAATTGGCGTGAATTATTGAAAGAGGTGAAATATTGCTAGAGTCTATCTTTGAGCTAGTTGCAACTAAATTAACTCCGTTTAATTTTTGAGAAGAAATAGGAAAGTTGTTTTCTTGATTTTCGTTGGCTTGAGCGAGTTCTTTGTTTCTCTCGCATCGAACAAAAAAGAAAGTGAAGAGCAAAGCACAGAGAATTGGATTTAAATTAATGTTGATGTTCACGGCCTTTTATTTTTCCTGTTTTATATGCTTTATCCAACTCTTCTTGTTCTTTTTTCTCCTTTTCGGTCAATTCTTTTTCTTCAAGAATACCTAAGTCGGGCTGACCAGCATTCATCCAGCACGAATACCAAAAACTCCCCACCGAAACAATTGACGACCTCATCCTTCTTTCAATCATTCCGTCTAGCATATCTTGATACCCTCTGCTGTATTCGCGCGAATAAGTTTTGATCGTTCTGTTTCCGCGATTGTCGTATGTATATTTTCTATCAGTTGGAAATGAAGTTGTTAAATCTCGCTCAAAGCTGAGCACTGAATCTACTGCTGCATGACTCGATTCCACCACTTCCCAGATGTAATATAATGGTTTTTCTATATACTCTGCTTGACCGACAAAAAAATCATAATCTTCTGAAAATAACTCGGGGATTCTTGATTCCCAGAACCCATGAATTCCTCGTTGTCCTGTTAGTTGTCCGTTATAGTTTTCTGTCGTGTGAAGCGGCACTGATGCATCACTAATATAATGGCCTATTTCTGCAGAAACTTTCAATATCTTAGTCACATCTTTTTCTTTGAATGCGTAAGTCAATCTTCGTTGCATTACATTCACGTGCCAAGGCACAATTCCATAAGCTTGCAACGTATCTTCGGTAAATAATTCAATCGCTTTGTCCCATCTGCGAGGAACGTATTGAAAAGGAGTTAAGCTATCGTGGTGGTAATGATCTATATCTATGTAGTGGCGAGGTGCTTCCGCTTCTATGGCATATCTTCGTTTATCAGGATCTACTGCATGTTCGGTAATGTATTCGATGTGCTTTTTATAAAAACCAAACATCCCTTTGGGTAAGGTAAATACTGCTAAGCGGTTAATTTTTTGGTGTCCATAAAATCCCCAAACTGCTTTGTCCTTAGTTCGTTTCGTTTTGATTTCGATCGGACTAGTAAAGCTTATTATTAACCAAACTCCAAGTAAGAGAATAAGAGTAAATGAAATATGGTAAAACTGCTTCATAAAGTTAAAAATAGCGAATTATAATCGATTGAGCTAAGAATCTGGAAGAACCACTAAAAAAAAGGAAACGAAAATGGAAAACAAGAAAATGATAGTTTGACATGTAAAAATGAAAATTATTATTCAAAATGTAATGAAGTTAATATTCCTGGTCATTTCAAATTTGGAATGTCGAAAATAATCAAAAAAAAATCCAGAGAAGAAATCTTCTCTGGATTGTATAAAAAAGCCTTTGCAGGCAACGTTTATTTTTTTTACTGAACGATTAACTTTTTTGTTGTAGTTCCATTATTTGAAGAAACATTTACAAAATAGATTCCTTTCGTAAGGTTAGATAAATCAATTGTTTTATTTAAAGAACCATTGCTTACCCCATTTGCTGAATATACGGTTGCACCCAATGTGTTCATAACTGAAATTGAAACCACACCTTGTTTTCCAGAAATGTATTCTAAATTCACAAATCCATTTGATGGGTTAGGGAAAAGATTCAATGTAGCAGATACTTCATTTTCATCAATACTTGTTGGAGAAGGAGAAATATCCATCCATGCAGATTGTAAAATTTCTCTTGTAGTCATATCTTGTACAAAAACAACAGCTTTTAAGTCCATAAACTCTTCAACATTTGATGAGCTCATATCAGATAACAAGTTTACGTTTGTTGTACTTCCTGACATAAGAGAACTCAAGGCATTTCCTGTTTCAGTAGGAATCATATCCATCATTACGTTATTGAAATGTGTTTCTCCATTGGTTCCTACGTTTCCTGTTGTGTACTTTTCAATAACTACAACATGATATCTAAGGTTTCCAGAAAGATTAGCAAACGGAGTTATGTCAGCTTCAACTCTTACAATTGGTCCAGCGTATCTTGCATTTTTAATTTTTATTTCAACAAAAGAAGGCTCAGCATTGTATGAGTCAAATATTGGTTTAGTAAACGAATTTGCATTTACATCCCAAGCTCCGTCAATTTCCATTCTTGGAATAGAATTTACTCCATAGAAACCTCTTCTGTTTACACTCGTAGCAGTTGAGTAAGGATCACCTGAACCAGGGAAGTTTTGTTGGTATTTGATTACAGTATATTTGTCAGCATCTAAAGTTGGTAGAACTACGCTATCCATTTGAATGTTTCCTGGTGTACAAGGAGGACAAGTAGAAGCTGTAAATACCTCTAGTAAAGTTTTTCTTTGTAAAATAGTGTCTACAACATCTACCACAAAAGTTACTTTGTCATCAGCTGTATTTGCATCAGCATTTCCATTTATGTTCGTTGCCCAGGCCTGAATTGTGTATGTTCCTGCCGAAGCTGGTGTCCATGTCGTTGGGTGAGAGTAGTTTGCTACGGCACCGTTTGCAATACTTGTTCCGGTAACTGCAGAAGTAACTGTTGCTCCAGTCCCCACTTGATAGTTTAAGTCGTACGAAGTTACAGTCGCAGTTCCTCTGTTTTGCAATGTTCCTGTCATGGTGAACGGTGCATTTCCAAGAACAACGATATCATCTACTGTACTTGATTTTCCTGCCATATCATAAGTGGCTTGAGTACCAGGGATGAATTCGTAAAATCTGTTGTCAATTGGTGTCGGGTCATTTAAGTCAAGTGTTGTATGACCTGTTGTGGCAATTGCAGTAGTACTGTTTATTTGGATTCCTGCAGTCATTCCCGATACTAAAGCGTTACTTCTTTGATCAACGATGTAGATTTTATTGGTAGTTTCTTCCAATACAATTGACCAATATACCCATCCTGTTCCAGAGGCCGGAGTGTATGATGTGAAAAATATCCAATGTTGTCTATTTGGTGCAGTTCCAAAAGTTTTTGAAACAATATTGTCATTAGATCCAACTCCTCTTATGTCCATTATATTAATAGAACTATCTGCTGCAGAAGCAGATGGAAGAGTTACAGAACCATAGGCAGATGGTGCCGATGGATTTGATGCAAATGAAACTGTTCCATTTGACATTGCTCTGTAAGAGGTAACAGCTCCACCATTAAAGTTGAACGTAAAAGGAATAGTTTGGCTTGCAGACATAGCTGGAGTTGCGTTGCTTCCTCCTAAAACTGTAGTCCACCCCGTTGCAATTCCTCCTCCAACTGGATATTCAGTTTGTTCGGTGTTGATATTTCCTGGATTTGTTCCTGTACTATCTTTAAAATAGTAATAACCTTGAGCGTCTGCATAAAGCATGGATGACAGCACAACTATAGAAAGTAGAATTTTTTTCATGATTTTAATTATTTGTTAATATTGTGTTGGTCTAAATTTAACAAAAAATTATCAAAATTATTAAAAGGTAGTATTTTTTATTTTTCGGGGTAATTTTTTGTTTTTTGGCACGTCTTTTGGATAGAGTAAAGTGATCATTTAAACCTAAGAATTATGATGACTTTAAAAATAAAATACGAGCTTGCTCGAGACAGAGCAATAGAATTAATGAATCGAGGGATGATAAAAGAATATATGGAACAATTATCCTACATGAATACACTAAAATGTCAGTTGGTGACGTTGTATAATTAAAACCTACTCAAAAGATTTTTTGGAGTGTTTTTAATAGTTTCACTTCAAAAAAAAGTCACGGTGGTTCGTGACGTTAGTTAATAATTCCCGATTCTTTCGGGGTTAATAAGGAAAAAGGATTTCATATTAATGAAATCCTTTTTTTTATTTATTTAATTATGTCAATCACCCGAAAAACGAAGGGGACTAATCTCATTCGATATTCAAAAAAGAACAGAAACTGATTAAATTTGAAATCAAACTAATCTACAATAAGTCCATTTTTTATTTAAGGTTATCATAACCTTAAATAAAAAATGGACTAAATAATTACAACTCTCGAGTTATTGAAGAACGAGTTTTTTAATTGTTGTATTCGAATTGGAAGAAACTTTTACGAAATATATTCCTTTTTCTAAGTTACTCAAATCAAGAGTTTTTTTAAATGAATTGTTGTTGGATGTAATTTCCCTATAAACATAGGCTCCTAACGAATTGGTAACAGAGATTGTTGTCGTTTTTTCTTTAAAATCTGAATTGTATTGTAAATAAACTAATCCATTAGATGGGTTTGGAAATAAGTCTAATTTGGCTTTTGTCCCATTTTCATGGATACTTGCCGTTAAGTTATCTACAATTCTTAAGTTATCTATAAATAAGTTATTTCCGAAATTACTAATTCCGGTAAATTTAATTAAAATGGTACTTTGACCATCATAAGCAGAAAGATCAATTGTATCTTTTCTCCAATCATTGGCAGAGGGTATAAATTCGTCATCTGTTGGCGATACGGTAGATAAAGTTTGACCAGATTTTGAATAAACCGAATTCCAAGTACTCCCGCAGTCTGTCGAGATTTCTACTTCTAGAGTATCTTTCGAGGTGCTTTCGTATTGCGCATAAGCCATATCAAATACAATTCTAGAGTTTGTTCTTCCTAGAAAAGAAAGCTTATCAAATAACAGAGAGGATATTCCATTTTCAATATCATAAAATCTCCACCAAAATGCTCCATTAGAATTTCCAAAACCACCTAAAGGAGGCGGTGGAGAAGATCCAAAATCACTTGATTTTACTATTGAAGCACTAATATCATTTGGATTTATTGCAAATGCATTATTTGGTGCAGGTGTATTGAAGGCATAACCCTCAAACTGCTCAGCTATTGCCCCTGTTATTCCGAGGTTAGTTACTCGTATTATTTCTGAGCTGGAAGAATTATTATTAGCGGTGGCAATTTCCATAAGTGAATTTGCATTATTTACGTTACAGTCAAAAGTGAAGTTGTTTACTCCAATTGGCAAGGATATGGTTGGGAAACTAACGGTGGCAGTGGCAGATGGAGCAATTGAATTATATACAGCTTGGGTGATACTTGGTCCTCCATTTAATTTATAGCTAACCTGAAAAGTGTCAACTGTTGCCATACTATTATTGGTCACAGAAACTGTTGGCGTGACATTGGAAGCACAAAAATTTGTTGGGATTGTTGTTGCATTGGAAGATGATAAATCTACTATACTTACTCCAGGAGGAGCAACAAATGATATTGGACCATTTGCTCCTGTTACAATTGTTTGATTTCCTTCAGCAATAAAACCAGCGATTTCTAGGTCACCTAATATCAGAGGGACTCCATTTATATTGTTAGGCAATGTATAGGTGTAGCTTCTAGATATTGTGGTTCCTGTTGAAGTAGTGGTTATCGTATCTCCCCATTGACCAGTAATTAAATGCCTCAACATATGACCATGAATATAATCACCGTTTGAATTTATTTGAGTAGGGTTAGCAGAGGCTCCGGTTTGTGGACCAGCAACATTATTTTGCAATAAGGCTATATTTAACTTTAACGAGGACGGTGCGGTTCCAGTAATGTACACCTCTGTGTTTACAGTTAGCAATCTTGTCAAAATATCAATTGAGCCTTCGAGAGCAATATTTGAGTATGATCCTTGGCCTAGTATAGTTGTTGAGTTAGCTGCCCAATCTCCTCTGCCACTTGCAGTCTTTGAGCCTGAAAAAATTGTTCTATTTACAGTTCCTGATGGGTAACCAGTTAGTCCAGTTTGATTTGCAATGGCAGCTCCAAATGAGGTTGTGTAATTAGGTTGTCCAGAGGTAGGAGAGGCAAAAGATCCTGTATGGATATTTAGTAATACCACCCTTCCTGGATTAGCGGTTTTAATAGCTTGAGCTCTTTTGTGTCCATCAGGGCAAAATACACAACGTATCCCTGTAAATTCCTCTAAAACAACATTTTTGTTTTGAGCAGTTGTGCTAACTGGTAATTGTGAGAAACTATAATAGGCAGTTAGGAGAATAATTTTCGTGAAGAGTAATGACTTTTTCATATTCTAAGGTTTATATGTAATAAAGTCAAACCTAAAAAAAAATCATTCCGAAAGTTAGAAGACCGCTTTTTATTGTTTAAGATGCATGTTTCAGCGTTTGGAATGCATTTTTTGTCCAGATTTGAAACTTTTCATCAATACAAATTAAAAGTTGGCAACTATTTTTTTAAATAATATGATGCAGAATAAAAAGGCAGAACTCAATTTTTACATTAAACAGAAAGGGTGTAATTAGGTAATATCTGAAATTAAGAATGTTTTAGAATGCCATGAATTGGCTTTTCTTCGCTTTAGAGAGTGTTTAAAGGGTTACAAGTTTTCTAAATTGTCGTCCCAGTTTTTTGGTTTTGGATCGTGAATTTTTCCCAAAGATTTTGCTACAATCATGGAGACAGTTGCATCGCCAGTTACATTAATCGTTGTTCTCAACATATCCAAAGGTCTGTCAACAGCAAATATAAGTGTGAGTCCGATGGCAATTTGTTCGGCAGAAAATTTTCCTACAGCCTGTAATACGATAACCAACATAACCATTCCAGCTCCAGGAACTGCCGCTGAACCTATGGAGGCCATGAGGGCTGTGAGCACAATGGTCAGTTGATCACCTGTGGTTAAATCTACGCCTAAAGCTTGAGCAATAAATACTGCAGCCACAGCTTGATACAGACTTGTACCATCCATATTTATTGTGGCACCTACAGGCAGTACAAAACTAGAAACTTCTTTATCTACACCCAAATGTTCTTCTACACGTTCCATTGTAACTGGAAGAGTTGCTGCAGAGCTGCTGGTTGTGAAAGCCAACAACTGAGCCGGAGCAAGCTGTTTCAAAAACCAAAATGGATTCTTTTTTACAATCAGAGAAACCAAAATGAGATAAAAAACAATCATCATTAATAATCCACCAATTACAGTAAGTGAATAAATGATTAAGGCTTGAATAATTTCCCAACTTTCGGCAGAAACAATGACGGTTGCTAACAAAGCAAATACTGCTATCGGTGCGGTTATCATAATTAAATCCACCATTTTTAACACAACATCGTTCAGTCCGTCAAAAAAATCTTTGATAGGTTTTGCACTTTTTTCAGGAATTAATAGCATGGAAATTCCAAAAAAGATAATGAAGAAGATGACTTGAAGCATATTTCCGTTATCTCCTAATGCGCTGAATAAGTTACTTGGAATCATATCAACCACAAAATCTAACGGACCACTTTCTTTTTGCGAAGCGGCTGTAGAAAGTTTTGAGGTGATACCAGAATTTCCTTTGTACGTTTCTTCCAATTGGGCAACGGTTTCTTGAGAAATTCCAGAACCGGGCTGTATGATATTCACAATCACCAACCCAATGGTAATCGCAACAATTGTGGTACCGATATAGATAAGAATTGACCTTCCTCCAATTTTAGCAAATTTAGAAATGTCTTTTAAATCTGAAATACCTTTGAGCAAAGAGGCAACTATCAATGGAATAGCAATGAGTTTCAATAAATTCACAAAAATGGTACCCAAAGGTTTTATCCAATCTACAGTGAAATCTTTTCCTCCATTAATCTGCATCATGATCACTCCAAAGATGACTCCAAGGAACATTCCTATCAGGATTTTTAAGTGTAGTGGTAGTTTTTTCATAGGGCTAAATATAAAAAAAAGGATAGCTTTTTGAGCTATCCTTTTGGTTTAAAAATACTTCGTTTGATTTAGCTAATTAGGCTCCAATTTCATTTTTACAAGCTGCTAATATCTTTTGAGCTCCCGCTAGATCGTCACTTTCGGCATAAGTTCTCAAAACTGGTTCTGTTCCCGATGCTCTGATCATTAACCATTCATCGTTGTCAAAAAAGAATTTGAAACCGTCTGTTTTGTCGATAGAGGTTACCTTGTATTCACCGAAAGAAGTAAATTCATCTGTTTCACATTTTGCCATAATGGACAATTTCAATTCCTCGGTAATGTGCAAGTCATCTCTTTGGTACTTAAAAGGCCCAACAATTTCGTATACTTCTTGTATTAAATCCTCCAAAGATTTACCTGATTTTGCCATGTACTCCCAAATTACTAATCCCATCCAAATTCCATCTCTTTCGGGAATATGTCCTTTTATTGCAATTCCTCCAGATTCTTCGCCACCAAGTAACACATCTTCTTCAATCATGATACTCGCGATATACTTAAATCCTACTTTTACAACTTCAAAATCCAATCCAAATTTTTCGGCCATTTTCCCTAACCTTGGGGTGGAGGAAGCTGCCGTGAGTACTTTTCCAGTTAACTTTTTGTGAGTATAAAGGTAATTCACCAACAATAGCATGATGTGATGAGAATCAATGAAATTCCCTTTGCTGTCGTACAATCCAATTCTATCTGCATCTCCATCTGTGGCTAACCCACAGGCAATGTCTCCCGACAATCTGATAACCTCAGAGAATTCATGAAGATTTTTGTGGATAGGTTCAGGAGCTTGTCCCATGAATGATGGGTTGTAGTCGCAATGCAAGAAATAGGTATCAGGCAATACTTTTTTTAGTACATTCTGTCCTGCTCCGTACATAGCATCGTATCCAAACTGTAATCCAGAATCTTTAATCGCTTGAAGATCGAAGTTTTTTTCAATGGCATTAACATACATCGTTTCCATGTCATTATATTCGAGCAATGGATTGTTGTCCAATACAATGTCTTGAAAACTAGAGTCGCACTTATCAGGAATCATATCTTGTACCTCTTGAACGTGAGTTGGAGATAGGGGACCACCAAAATGACCTTTTAGTTTATATCCATTATAGCTAGGGGGGTTGTGACTTGCGGTAATTACCACTCCCAACGAGGCCTTTAATTCAACACAAGCCAATGATACCATTGGTGTAGAAACAAAATCTTTGGCCAATATCACTTTTATACCGTGATTAATAAACACTTTGGTTGCCGTTTCAGCGAATAATTCTCCAGCATATCTACAATCGTGACCCACAACTATTTTTGGGTTTTCAGGGAAATTTGTTTTTACCCATTTTGCCGTAGCTTCAGAAACTCTTGCTACGTTTTCTACCGTATAGTTTTCTGCGATGATTGCTCTCCATCCATCTGTACCAAATTTTATTTTGTGTTCTATCATAATGTGAAATTAAGGTTGCAAAGATAAGGATTCCTTTAAGAATAAAATAGTTGAGAGGTTTTTAACGTAGAAACAACCTTCTTATTAAAATTAACAGAGGAATTCCAGCGGAATAATAAACTAAAAAGGGTAAAATGTTTTCCTGCAAATTCGCTACTAATAAGATTCCAATTAACAAAAGCTGAAATCCTAACCCATAAAAAGACAACAGCGACATAAACCAATTTGGAAATGGACGCCTATTTGTTGATGCTTTTCTATCAAAGAAGTAGATGATTTGATCAAACATCCCGTAACAAAATTTGTAGATTGTAAATAGAAGAGTAACATGGGATTGCTTTTCTTGAGGAAAGGCAATCGGAGTAGAGGTTTCAAAAATTCTACTCGTGGTGTCTCCTCCTGTATTATTTCTCAAAATAACATAGTAGTAGTTGTAAAGTGTTCCTTGAAGTTGCAGAGCAACAAAGGCACCCGCTATCCAAAACCAAGAATTTGAATGAAGCAAACCAATTAAAGTAATGAGTAGAAAATTGAGTAGGATGTCTGATACAGAATCTAGGAATCTTCCTGTATAGGATGGAGAATTTTTTATTCTAGCCAACTCTCCATCTGCTGCATCCAAGATAGATTTTAAAACTAAAAAAAGAGTCGCAAGAACATACCATTCTTTTAAAATAAAATAAAACGAGATGAGACCGGCAACTACAAACCAAAGCGTTACATGTATAGCGGTTGTGTTGGTATTTATTAAAGACTTAGCAATGATTTTAGCCACAGGACGACCATAATCTGATAGGTCGAAAAATTTGTTTTCTTCTGGAAGTTTGGACATGAATGTTTTTCACGAGTTCGCTACAAAACAGCAGCGGATGTAAAGTTAACTTTTTTTTAATAAAAAGTTAAAAAGACAGATTTTGGAATTGGTTATTTTCTTGACGTTATTTTTTTTGCCAACCATGCCATTGGGAAATAGGCAAAGGTTAAATCAATAACAGCAAACCAAAGGGGCGAAGAAATCATGATGAGCATTGCGGTTCCGCCAAGGAAAAATACTCCAGAAATGATGTAAACCAATTGAATAGACTTTTTCGTACAAATCAAACCGGTAATCGCAGCACCTGCAAGTGTCCCTAATGCATGAGAAAGAAAAGGCATAATGAAATGCTTTGTTTCAAAAAGCGGCATAAATTCTATAAGACTTTCGGGATCATTGGGATCAAAACCTTTGGGTAATGCAATAAAGAAATCGCTGTAGGTAACTAAGGTAGAGTTTACCAATCCTCCTGCCACAATTCCTATAAGTACAGCTGCTATATTTCTTAAAGTCGAATTCATTTTATTTTAAATCTTGTTTTCCCTCCAATATAAGAACAAATTCCCCTTTAATGGCTTGTTTTGCTTCTAAATGTGCGATGACTTCATCCACTGTTCCTCTATATGTTTCTTCGTGCAACTTCGTGATTTCACGAGAATAAGAAGCTTTTCTATCTCCGCCAAAAAACTCTTTGAATAATTTGAATGTTTTGACGACTCGGTAAGGCGATTCGTAAAACACGATGGTTTTTGACTCTCCAAGTAAGGCTTCCATTCGTTTGTTTCTGCCTTTTTTTTGTGGCAAAAATCCTTCGAAAACAAAACGGTCGCAAGGTAGTCCAGAATTCACCAAAGCAGGGATTAATGCGGTAGCGCCCGGTAAAGATTCAATTTCTACACCTTGAGCCAAACATTCTCGCACCAAGAGAAAACCTGGATCTGATATACCCGGGGATCCCGCATCCGATATCAAAGCAAACGATTGTCCTGTGGCAAGCTGCCTTGTCATTTCTTCCACCAGTTTATGCTCGTTATGCTGATGAAAGGACTTAAGTGGGGTAGATACTTCAAAATGTTTCATCAGTTTTCCGCTCACACGTGTGTCTTCACACAAGACAAGCGAAACTTCTTTTAGAGTTTTTATGGCTCTAAATGTCATGTCATCTAAATTTCCAATAGGTGTTGGGACCAAGAATAGTTTTCCTGCCATAATTGTTTATCGAGTTAGCATAATGTAATCTTTCAATAAGGTAGAAAGAAATTGAGTTTTGTTTTTTGGAATTTCCTCAATTTGAAGAAACTCAGCTGATTTTTTTACAAGTTCCAACGCTACTTTTTTATTTTCTGAATTCGGCTTTTTCTTAATCGTATCCAGGGTGTTTTTTATCAGCAGCATATCCTCGTCAGACATTAATGTTACATTCAGATAAGTAGGAGTATAATCCAAATTTCTCCCAATTTTCAAAATATCTTTGATGCTGTATTTAGATTCAGGATTTAGCCTAATCAAAGTTGTGTTTGCCGAAATATCACCAAGCCTTTGGCCTTTGTCTGAGGAAGAAACGAAGATAGCAGCCAACGCACCGGCACACAACCAAATGTCTATAACTCGGTACGTCCATCGAATAAAATAATCGTTGAGTGTAGGGGTTTCGCCAGTTAGTTTTATTACTCTTATTCCCAAAGCTGCTTTGCCGATTGATTGACCATTGAAATTGATTTCGCAAAACAGATTATAAAAAAAGAAAACTGGAAAGAAAAGGAGGTAAGTAAAAATATTTGCCAAAGAGGATCCCGAATAAGAAACGCTCGCAATAAGCAATAAAATAATAAGGTAATAAACAGACAAAATAACTCCATCAAGAATGAAAGCCAATATCCGTTGTATGAGGCTTGCCATTTCATATTGAATTGCGACATTGTTCGCTGTAAGTATTTCGGCTTTTTTCATTGTTGTGTAAAAATAAAGAAATCAATTGAAATTCCTACCGCAGAGAATTCTATATTTGCAGGTGGAAAATTTGAACCCTTTTACTCTGACGAATTGTATTCGCTGTATTCACCAACAAGTGGATAATACGGAGGTTTCACATTTTGGAATAACCATACAAGCTGGCTCTAGAGATGAGAACGAACATGAGCAAGGTTTGGCTCATTACATTGAGCATTGCATTTTTAAAGGAACGAACAAGCGAAAGCCTTTCCATATATTGAGTAGGCTAGATGCAGTGGGCGGAGAAATAAATGCTTATACAACCAAAGAAGAGACTTGTATTTATGGATCTTTTCTGAATATTTATTACGAACGGGCCATTGAGCTTATCGCAGATATTGTGTTCAATTCAACTTTTCCCTCTCATGAAATTCAAAAAGAAAAAGACGTAATCATTGATGAAATCAATTCATACATGGATTCTCCTTCGGAGCAAATTTTTGATGATTTTGAGGATCAAATTTTTAATGGTCACCCAATTGGTAGAAATATTTTAGGAACGATTGATAGTGTGAATTCCTTAAAAAAGGAAGATATTGCTACCTTTATCAAGAGAAATTACACTCCGGATAATATAGCAATTAGCTCTGTGGGCAATATCAAAACAGCTAAACTCATTAAGTTGTGCGAAAAGTATTTTGACAGAGAGTTTTCCAAATTTGAGGGTCAGGAAAGGTTCCCTTTTGTAAATTACATTCCTACTCACAATCAATTGGAGCGAGATACACATCAGGTTCATACCATCATGGGGAACATGGCATACGATATGCACAATGACAAACGAAGAGCTCTTATTTTACTAAATAATGTGCTAGGTGGACAGGGATTGAATAACCGACTGAACCTCAATATTAGAGAGAAATTTGGATTGACTTACAGCATAGAATCCAATTATGTTCCTTACTCAGATTCGGGTGTATTTCAAGTTTATTTTAGTGGAGAAAAGAAAACAAATGCTCGCATAGTAAAATTGATTTATAAAGAACTAAAGAAGTTCAGAGAAACCAAATTGGGAGTAAATCAATTGCACTTGGCCAAACAGCAGCTTAAAGGTCATATTGCTTTAGCTCAAGAAAATAGGGCAGGGTTGATGCTTGCATTGGGAAAATCCTTGTTGCTTTTTGACAAAGTCGATACCAATCAAGAAATATTCGATCAAATAGAATCCATAACAAGTGAGGATGTGATAGAAATTGCGAATGAGATATTGGTAGAAGATCAGTTCAGTTCACTCACATTTATCTAGTAATTACTATCTTTTTTGAGAAGATACCTTCTTCGGTTTGTAACCTGACCACATACATTCCGCTTTCCCAAAAATCCGTATTTATTCTTGTACGATTATTAATTTTTTCTTCATACACTATTTTCCCTTCCTTAGTAAAAACAGTCAAAGTTGACTCGCCTTTGGTTTCTGTATATGAGAGGTTAAAGTAGTCCTTTGTCGGGTTTGGAAAGATTTCAAAATGAGCAGCTTTTTCTCTTTCATCTACTGTGGTGTAATCGTTTTGAAAAGAAATACTATTGAAAAAAGGAAGCGGCCAATCCAGCGAGGAATCCAGTTTAATTAAGTAAATACTTGCTTGGCTGGTATCAAAAAACTCACCTGTACAGGCAATTATTACGCCATTGTCGCTCGTTACTTTAGCATCGTAAGCAACGTCTTTCCCTCTACTTACAAATTTTTGAAAATCCGAAACAAAGCCACTTGGAAAAGAAATGTTTTGCGAATAGCGGTACAGAAAAACATTCCCTTCTTCTGAAGATTCGTAGCTTCTGGTTCCTCCAATTACAAGAGAATCATTGTGAGTAATGACAAACTGATTCCAATCATCGTTCTGAACAACTGGAGTAGTTGCGGTAAAGTCATACACAATTTCTTGTTGTACGATGGTTCCTGTGCTACTCACTTTCACTGCCCATCCATCCAAGTCGGGATAAGGAATGGTATTGGTAGCTCCAGAAAAAACGAGTTCTCCCGTATTTAATTCGGTAACAGATTTGGCAAAATCTTCTCCAGGATTTCCATAATTTGCTTGCCATAGTACATTTCCATTTGTGTCCGTTTTTACCAAGTAGGCCTGTTTTGCATTTCCAAAAGAGGTGGAATAACCCGCCATGAGGTAATCGCCAGAGGCAAGAACAATTACGTCTTCAAAAACGCTTTCTTGGCTTCCTCCAAAGGTTTTTTTCCACAGCATATTTCCCAGAGAATCTAATTTTACAAGATAGGCTTTGCTTTTTCCATTCACCACGCTACTGCCAGCAAGTATGAATCCTTTGGCGGAAGTAGATTGAAGGGAATAACCAAAATCCCAATCTGAACCACCTATCAGTTTAGTAAAGAGTGTGTCACCTTGTTTATCCGTTCGCACAAAGAATAAATCATAGTTTCCATTAGATTGGGAGTATCCTACAATTCCAAAACCGCTATCGCTTAATTCGATGATGTCTTCGCCACCATCCAATCCTAGTCCCCCCATTCTTTTTGCCCATTCAAAAATCCCGTTTTGGTCTGTTTTCATTAAATACAGGTCTGTACTTGAACTGTAATTTACCGTAGAACCGATTACTGCGTATCCCTTGTCTTTACATTGAGTGACAGCTCTCGCTTGGTCATTTCTTCCTGTGCTATAGGCAAACTCAAACGATTGTTGAGCAAACAGAGTGCACAATGAGATTGAGAAAAGTAGGAAGAGCAAAGTAAGATTTTTCATAGTTCAATTAAAATATAAAGGAGCCAAAAGCTACTACACCATTTCCGTTTCCATTAGGAAAAAACATTCCCGACAGGTTGGTTGATTGAATTCCAGCTTTTATTCTTTTTGATTGATAATAGGCTCCAACTCCCAATCTTAATCCAGAGTAACCACCCCAAGTTAAATCTCCTCTCACTAAAATTTTTTGAGTGAATTGGTGCTGTATTCCACCATAAACCTGTGGCAGGTAGTTCGAAAATAACTTATACCTAAGCCCATAAATCGGTTGTGTTTTGGCTGTTGGGTCGGTAGCTTTATCCAGTTCTAAAATGGTCGGTAGCATTGTTACGAATCCTTTTTCAGACATTTCTGGGAGTAGGGCATTGGCGTTTTCCAAAAAATCTTCTTCCGAAGTAGAAAAAATGTTGTTTATTTCCACTCCTTCAAAGTCAGTGAATTCTCGTGAATTGGAAAAGGAAGTGTTCCTTTTCCAGAAAGCAACCCCAAAATTAGTCACTCTTAATTTAAACATCTTTTTGTAAACCAAAGTTTCAAAGTCTAACCCAATGCCTGCGCCACTAAACACCATAAAACTTCTTTTGTCGGGATCACTCAGTCTTATTTTTCCCTCGTAATCGAGAGTCAGGTTTGTTCCATCTGTGTAGGTAAATAAATCTGCCTGCTTAATGTCGAAACCACTGAACTGATCTCCAATGATGAGAGAAACACCAAAAGAGGTAGTTTGGTTTTGATTTGTGAGTCCGAAGGTTACTTTCTCGAAACGATAGGAAGTAAAATTGGACCGACCTAGCTGGGCTGTTTCATTTTCAAACTGTTTGTTGCCATAAAAAGCAAGTTTGTATAAGTCTTCTGTGTAAGATGCGCTTAAGTTTGTATAGCTTCCAAATCCTATATAGTAACGATATTCAGGGATTTTAGGAAATAGGGTGTCTCTGAGTTCAGTGAATTTCACTTCGTAGTTTAGCTCTAGGCCAAATCTATTTCTTTTGTTGGTTCTTTTTAACACTTTATCTTTTAGGTCTGGAGTGATTTCTCCTCCAAATAAAAGTTTATCGATAAACTCATTGTTCAAATCTGTAGAACCATAATTTGCCTCAAACTCCGCTTCAATTTGATAGGAAGGTTCCCATTCTTTTTCAGTTTTTGCCTGGGCAGAATCTAGTTGCGAAAAGATTGAGAAGGGAATAAAACTGGAAATAAAAATAACTATAAAAACTCTCATTATCTGTATTTTATCTCTGCGTTCATATCTGTTACTAACTTTAAATCCATGAAGTAATCCCTGTAAATGGTGGTGTGAGGAAGAGAATTGGTGTTGAATATAATTTGTAACATCACTTCAGAGTTTTTTGTGTTTAAAAACTCCATTTTGTTTTCCGGAACGGCAATTTTTACGACAGAATTTACGGGTGAGGTAACTTTGTTTTGAGCATCAGTATTTGCTGATTGAATCATTCCTGTTACCACCAACGAGTCATAGAATCCACCCCATTCGTCCAACAAAAACAGTTGAACTTCGGCATCAAAAGGAAAGCCATTATTGGCATAAATTGAGATCAGCGCATCGCGAACAGGGTTCGATTCCTCTTGTATGTTTAAGTTTATTTTTTGCTGAAACTTCAAGTTATTAGCTACTAATCGAAGGGGTAACTTAATGTGAAAATCGGCCTCTACTACTTTATCAAAATATAAAAAGTCATTGCCACTCGAAATATTTCCCAAAGGATTTAAGCGCGTCTCAACTTGCGTTACCATTTCATCCGATAGGTTTTCAATTATCAAATCAATGTTTGAGTTTCTTGTTGTGTAGTCAATTCTTGTTTTCCCAGGAAATATAGAAGTTCCAAGATCGGTTCCTCTGTTTAGGTTCACCCAATTTCCTATCGAGTTATGGGATAAAGGTACGCTATTGCCTGTTTGGGTATTAACAGAAAGGAGTTGATTCAATTTGAGCTGTGCCTCTGCACCTACGTAATTCTTTACTTCAGTAAAAATTTCGAGTGAATCAATGTCTACTGTTCCGCTTTTTATTTGATCAAACACAGTAAAATTGTTACGTGTCGGACCGTCCAAAAAAGTACTCTTACCGAGATAACCTCTCACATATTTGGGTTTGAGAGAGATGATTTCGTTTTCTATAAATACGCTGTCTAGGTTAGAAACTGTTACGGTATTTCCTGAAGGATCTACATTCACCAGTACTTCTGATTCGAAGGTGTTAAAATTGGTACCAGAATTACCTGTTAGATCAAAGGATACACCGTCTAATCTAAAGGAACCTGTTGCTGTCGTTGGGTTGGCTCTCGTTCCGGCAGGAACCGAAATGGTTTTAGTAAAGATGTTTCCACTTCGGTCTTTTGTTTTGAAAATGGTGTAGGTGTAAAAAGTCCTCTCTGGTATTTCGCTTATAATTTTATAGGCAATTTTCCCAGATTGAATTTCCATGTATTCGATTTTGGCATCATTCAAGTTAAATTCATTTGCCGAAGGGTCACTTATAAATTGAAATCCAGGAGAAAGATTTACGGGAGATGAGAAAGGAAATCCGTAGTTAGAGGAGAAAGAAGTGTCTGGTATTTGAAAAAAGAATTCTTCATCGATGGGAGAAAGCCCAAATGTGTAATCTAACACGACCGAATTATCTGGGTTGACTGAAAGAATGGAATCTCCTGCCAAGTCATCAATCGTGAGTCTTGTTTTCACTACGGGCGATAAAATCTCTACCTCCCACCTGGTGTCTTCTTGTCTTTTGCAAGATTGAAGTAACAGCAGGATTAAAATTGTATACAGTGCTTTGTGAATCATAGGTCGGTTTAAACAAAATTAAAGAATATTATTGAAAATAATGAATGACTTTGCAACATACATTCTATTCTATTGAAAAGGTTAATATACAACAATTAGACGTACAAAATGTTAGAAGGTTGTGGTTCAGTTTTTAATATTTTGCCTAATTCTATTTTAGTCAACACCCTACCCTTAAAAACTTTATGTAACAGCTGAGCTAACAAGGGGCTGCAAAACCTTATATTTGTTAAATATGTCCCAATACTAACATGACGAAAAGAAAAAATATATTTAAGGCGAAAGAGGAGAAATCTGGTAAGGCTCCGGCCAAAAAACAAAAGAAAGATAAAAAGTCTCTCTCAATATCACCCAAAACCAAAAGAATAATCGGTTTGTTTTTGGGATTGTTGTGTGTGTATTTAATCATATCTTTTTTCTCCTATTTGTATACATGGCATTTAGATCAAGACAAAGTAGAAGGAGCTAGTTTTATGGAGTTTGTTTTTACCAAACAGCCATTTGAAATCGCGAATTGGTTGGGTAAATTGGGAGCGATCATGTCGCACCGTTTTATTTATAATGGTTTCGGTATTTCTTCCTTTGTCATACCTTTTTATCTATTTATTGTATCATTCAAAATCCTTTCGGGTGTTCAGTTACTTTCCATTAAGAAAACGTTCAAAGTGTGTCTGGTAACGTTAGTTTGGGGTTCTATCTTTTTTGGCTTCTTTTTTTCTACCAATTTGTTGTATTTGGGAGGAAATTTTGGTTATCAATTAAATGATTGGTTGGCCAATTCTATAGGAAGTGTAGGTACATTTTTTCTGCTTATTTTTTCTTTTATAGCTCTCACCGGAGCAATGTTCAAGGATTTTCTTTCGAGAAGTATGACTTTTGTTAAATCGCTCTTGCCCAACAAATCCGGACAAGAAACTAAAATATCGAAACCAGTAGCAGATAAATATGAGGTTGAGATGGATGAAATAGAAGAAGAGAAAGAGTTTCAAAAAACCGAAACAGAAGAAGAGGAAGAGTTTGATGCGGAATCCATCACATTGAAAATTGATTCTTCAGAGATTGCTGAAGAATCAGATTCAGAAAAACAAGTAACGAGTGTAGATTTGTCCACAGAAGTACCTGAATCAAAATTAGAAGTATCCGATGAATTCGAAATTGAGGTTGAGACGGTAAATGAGGAGGTTTTATCAGAAAAGGAGATTAACAGCAAAGTAAAAGAATTTGGAGAGTATGATCCTGAATTAGATTTGTCTTCTTACAAATTGCCTCCAATAGATTTATTGGAAACACATGGTCAAACAACAGGTATAAACATAAACAAAGAAGAGCTTGAGGCGAATAAAAATAGAATTGTCGAAACTCTCTCGAACTACAAAATAGATATCGATAAAATAAAGGCAACAGTGGGTCCGACTGTTACTTTGTATGAAGTAGTTCCAGCGCCAGGAGTAAGAATTTCAAAAATAAAAAACTTAGAAGACGACATCGCATTAAGTTTATCTGCGTTAGGTATTAGAATTATTGCCCCAATTCCTGGTAAAGGAACAATCGGAATAGAGGTGCCTAATTCTAATCCTCAAATCGTTTCGATGAAGGCACTGATTAGTTCGGATAAATTTCAGAATTCGAAATTTGAATTGCCGGTAGCTTTAGGGAAAACTATTTCAAACGAAACTTTGATTGCAGATCTGACTAAAATGCCTCATTTACTTATGGCGGGTGCAACAGGTCAAGGAAAATCTGTTGGATTAAATGCGATACTTGTTTCTATCTTGTACAAGAAACATCCATCTCAAGTAAAATTTGTATTGGTAGATCCAAAGAAAGTAGAGCTTACTTTATTCAATAAAATAGAAAGGCATTTCTTGGCAAAATTGCCCGGAGAAGAAGAAGCGATTATTACCGATACGAGTAAAGTTGTGGCAACCTTAAATTCGCTGTGTATTGAAATGGACAATCGATACGATTTATTAAAAGATGCGCAAGTAAGAAATATCAAAGAATACAACGCTAAATTTGTTCAAAGAAAATTGAATCCAGAACAAGGGCATCAATTTTTGCCTTACATAGTTTTGGTTATTGATGAGTTTGCAGATTTGATTATGACAGCTGGAAAAGAAGTAGAAACCCCAATTGCTCGAATCGCTCAGCTAGCCCGTGCCATTGGTATTCACTTAATTGTAGCAACTCAAAGACCTTCTGTTAATGTAATAACAGGAGTTATCAAAGCCAACTTCCCGGGGAGAATTGCTTTCCGTGTTACTTCTAAAATAGATTCTAGGACAATTCTTGATACTGGTGGAGCCGATCAATTAATAGGAAGAGGGGATATGATTTACTCTACAGGAAGTGATATCATCAGACTTCAATGTGGATTTGTTGATACACCTGAGGTAGAGAAGATTTGTGACTTTATTGGAGAACAACGAGGATATCCCAATGCGCTTTTATTGCCAGAGTACATAGATGAATCCGCTTCGACAAAAGGATCGTTTGATGACGAAGATCGAGATGATAAATTTGAGGAAGCGGCACGCATTATTGTGATTCATCAGCAAGGTTCTGCCTCGCTATTGCAGCGAAAATTAAAATTAGGATATAATAGGGCAGGAAGAATCGTTGATCAATTGGAGTCAGCAGGAATCATTGGGCCATTTGAAGGAAGTAAGGCGAGAAAGGTTTTGGTGCCTGATGAAATTAGTTTGGAACGGTTATTGGAAGAACTTTAAGAGCAACGAAAAAGTGCAAAGAAACCATTTTATTTACCTAAAGTTATCCTTTTGTTATGCACCTTTTTCGTCCTCATAAAAACTATTAATTTTACCCATATAAATAAGGAGTAATAAAAACACAGAATGAAAAAAATACTTTTAATTGCAGGTTTGGCTATAATTTCAATTGCGGTAAATGCGCAAGAAACTTATCAAGAAAAAGATCCGAAAGCAAAAGCGATCTTGGACAACCTAAGCAAAAAACACCAATCACTTGACAATATTGTGATAGATTTTACGGCTACTTTTTCGGGAGCCAGAATTAAAAAACAAGTGCTGATGGGAACCGCTTATAAAGCGGGTAAGAAATACGCCTATTACACAGCCGATTACATTGTGGTAAACAACGGAAGGTATAATTGGTTATTTGTGAAAAGTGAAAATGAAGTAACAATCACAAGCAATGAAGATGCAGAAGAAGAAAATGGATTGATCAGCCCTTCTAAATTGATGTCTATCTGGGAAAAAGGATTCAAGTATCAATTTATTGGAGAAGGAAAAGTAGGAAGTAAAACACTGCAAGAAGTGAGATTATTTCCAGACAATCCTAAAAAATCAAAATACCACACAATTACTTTGATTATTGACAAGGTGAAGAATGAACTGAACGAAGTAACAATAAAAGGAAGAGATGGTGTAAACATGAATTACGACATCAATAGTTTCAAATCTTCTCAGGCAATTTCGTCTTCTAAGTTTAAGTTTGACAAATCGAAGTATCCTAATTGTACGGAAAACGACCAACGATTTTAACATCAACTTTTAGGTGATTTTATGCTTCTTCTAGTGTAAAAAAAAGTGGAATTGTCCGTTGTTTAATAAGTTCTGACATCGACTATTTCTCCGCTTTCATAATGTGGGTCATTATCTATTTGATAAATAGAATCAGCAATAACTTGAGGACTTGACAATTCGTTGTTTTTCTTCATGTCAATGAATCGTTGGACATTACTGAACTCTGATTCCTTGCTTTTTCGGATTTCTGCTTGCATCTCTGTATCTATTATTCCTGGATAAATAGAAAGGATATGAACTGGATATGGAGATTTTTCTTCCTCTACAGCCATAGTTTTGGAAAAACTATCCATCGCTGATTTTGTACTGCAATACACTGACCAACCGTGGTGCGAACCATGAGCTGCCCCGGAAGATATGTTTCTGATTTTCTTGGAACCTTTAAAATCGCGTAGCATTTTTATGAAAATAGAACAAAGAACCATCGGTGTGGTATAGTTTAGTGTAATAGTCGATTCAATATCTCCGCTAGGGATATTTGGCAGAGTATCTATTTTTCCTAATTTCCCTGCATTATTAATGAAAGTAATAGAATCTGGATTCTTTTCTAGTATCTGATTCAGTAATGTTTCAAAAACTGTAATTGACTTATTTAGGTCGCTTAAATCAATTTGAATAGGAGCTATATGATTTTTCTTTGCTTGTGGAGTTCTTGCTAAAGAATATATTTGGTAACCTTCATTTTTGTATTTCTCAGTCAATGCTTTTCCAAGCCCTTTACTTCCTCCAGTAATTATAATAATGTCCATTTTTTTCTAAACTCAGTTGGTTTTATAAATGTAGGAATAAAAAATCAACCATTATTGAAGGTTGTTTGTGGAATTATAAAAAAGAAAAAGGTATTTTTGTCTAACAAATAAGAGCAATGACAAAACAAAACGAAGAAAAGAAACCTGACCAAGTAGTATTTGACGAAAAATCCGGAAAATATGATGCTGCCATCAAAGAGTATGGTACAAACGTAGGAGCTCCGAGTATTTCCACAACCAATGTGAAAACTTGGAAAAATGTAGGGATTTCGAAGGTGAATCATATGCTCAAACAAAAGTTTAATGAACTCCAGGCTGAGTACGAACAGATGATGGAAGAGTACCAATGGAATGAACTTATTTATAACACGGAATATAATTTCGAACCGATTATTGGAGAGGTCTACTATCTCTATCACAGAGAAGATGAGTCTACTTTTTTGAGTGTTATTCCGCCCAGTAGTTTCAAAAAATATGAGTTTATTGGCGCATTCCGATTAAGTTTTGAAAAAATGTGGATTAAAATAGAAATAGAAGAATAAAAAAAGGCCCTCTGTAAAGAGGGCCTTTTTTTATTAGTCACAACACCTAGAATCATTAAAAGGTAGAGGTAATTCCAACTTGAGCGATAGCTCGAGCTAATCCAACTTCCACATAGGCACCAAGATTATCTGTGATAAAGAATCTCGTTCCAAAAGTTGCTTCAAGTCCAAGAGGAAATATAGCCTTGATGTTCAAATTATCAATTGATGGGTCTCCTAATACACTTGTCCATTTATTACTTCTGTAACCTGCTGCCACGCCAAAATACGGGTCTATAAAATCATGATCACCAAAATGCCAATTAAATCGGAGCATTATATTATAACCAGTTCGGGTGATTTCATTTCGATAAGTAGTCTGGCCAGATTGTGAATTGAATGTGGCAATTCCTTGTAAGTAGGAAAAGTTTAACCCGAAACCAAAATTTTCGGAAATTCCATATTCATATTTAAAAAATAATGGTCCCGTAGAAGAATAGGAGTAATTCGTATTGGATTCGTAGGTGGATAAAATAGTATTGCCAAGATTACCGAAACCGTAGCCTGCACTTATATTGTGCGATTCGCTTTGATATATTTGGCTGCTTGCTATTGATGATAGTAGAAAAGGGGAGGCTAATACTAGCAGCCCAGTTTTAATTTTGTTTTTCATGTTAGATAGATTTAAGTTTCTTAAATATAGAAAAATAATAATTTATTCACTATTAATTTTTTGTTTTAAATGATAAATCGGTTTTTCCTGTATCCACAAGAAAATTCCCCATTAATAATTTTCTTCCAATGAGGATTGGAAATCTCATTTCTCCACGTTCTGTCAAGGAAAGTTCAACTTTATATTTTTCTTTAAAAATCAATACATCAGAGGTAATTACGTACCTTTTCTCGGAGATTCCATTCGAACTTTTTACTAATTTTTCTTTAAAAGTAGTAGAAGTGAATTTTTTTCCATGGTATTTTTGATGAGAAGGATCGAGTAAAACGAAAGAAATTGCTTTCTTCCCATTCTTCGTAAATGCTTTGATGTCTCGGCAATGAATCGAGGAGGAGTACGCACCCGTGTCAATTTTCACGTCTATTTCTTCCAATTTGAGTCGAGGAAAATCAAGAATATCTTTTCTTCCAATAATTTTTTTCTTCATCGTATTTAGATCGTAATTGAACTCATCGTTTTTTGAGAATCCTTAAATTCTTCAATAATTTCGCACACAATTTCGGCAGCAGGTTTTATTTCGTGAATCAATCCAGAAATCTGGCCAATTTCTAATTCACCTTCTACTAAATCGCCTTCAAACATTCCTTTTTTAGCTCTCCCTTTTCCCAATAAATTTGCCAATTCGGAGGGTGAAGCGTGGTTTTGATAAGCTTCTGAGACTTTCTGAAAAAATTCATTTTTGACAAGTCTTACAGGAGTTAATTCTTTTAGTGTAAGCAAGGTATCTCCTTCTTTGGCATCTACCACAGTTTCTTTGAATGCTTGGTGGGCCGAAGACTCAGGTGTCGCCACAAACCTACTTCCTATCTGTACAGCATCCGCTCCAAGAGTCATTGCGGCAAGCATTCCTTTTCCGGTTCCAATTCCTCCAGCAGCAATCAATGGAATGGTAATCTGTTCTTTCACCATTGGAATCAAACAGAAAGTTGTTGTTTCATCCCTTCCGTTATGACCACCAGCCTCAAATCCCTCAGCCACAATTGCATCAACACCAGCTTGCTGGGCTTTTAAGGCAAACTTTACGCTTGATACGACATGAACCACAATAATTCCATGCTCTTGTAGGTGTTTGGTCCAGGTTTTTGGATTTCCCGCTGAGGTAAACACAATCGGGACTTTAAATTCAATGATAGACTCGATGTGTTTGTCAATATCAGGGTAGAGCATCGGAAGATTAACCGCAAAGGGTTTATTGGTTGATGCCTTACATTTTTGAATTTGTTCTCTTAACACTTCTGGATACATAGATCCTGAACCAATGATTCCCAAACCACCCGAATTACTAACAGCCGATGCTAATTCCCAACCACTACACCAAATCATCCCAGCTTGTATAAGCGGGTATTCAATTCCAAATAATTTTTTAATTCTGTTCATAATTTTATCCTCTTATTATGAGTAAAGTTATCTCTTCTTTTGAGTACTCCACAAATTTTTTTAAAAAAAGCAAGAAAATCTAGCTTTATGACGGGAGTCATGGTTTGCAATTATCGAAAGATTGTTCTTTGTGTTGTCATTACAAGATTCTTATTCAGAATCACTTTAACGTATGACATGAGTCATATTTTATAACAAACCAAACTAATATTTTTGTCAAACAATTAACAAAACAACTAACAACATGTTAAAACAATTATTTTTTATCTCGGCTTTGGCCGTTTCTACAATTTCTGCAACAGCACAACTTGTTTCGGATTCAGTTACAATGGGACCTGGTTATTCAAACCAAGTTTTTTACCAATTATCAACGGGAAATAAAACAATGGCAAGTTCCACAGATTGGGATTTACAGTTTTTCTCCAGTTTATTTTCTGCCTCTATCCGGGTTAATAATGGATTTGATGTTGAGTTATACCAAGCAGCAAGCACAGATACCACAAACTTTGCAACCTCTACTTTGGATACTTCTACTCTTACAATCCTAAGAGATGGATACGCAACTTGGGAGACCGATGCTTTTACTTCTCAATCTACAGGGCATCCTAATTACGGATGGGGAAAATACCAAGGACTAGGAAATTTAGTGGGATTTAAAGTATACGCTATTAAATTGACCTCTGGTGTGTTCAAGAAAATTTGGATCAAAGAATTTAAAACAAGTGGAGAACTTACCTTTACTGTTGCTGATTTGGACGGGTCTAATTCATTTACCAAAACGCTTAACAGAACAGGATATAGTTCAAAAAGACATTTTTATTATGACATTGAAAATGATTCGGTATACGACTCAGAGCCTTTGAAAAATGAATGGGAATTAGTTTTTAGAAAATACTCAGACCAAGCAGGTCCAGGTTTCTATAACGTGACAGGTGCTTTAACAAACGATGGTTTGGCAATTGCGCAAGTAAATAACACACCCATTGCCGATGCAAAAGCAAACTGGAACTTGCATACCTATGACAGTACAATTAATATCATAGGGTATGATTGGAAAAGTTTTAATATGGGAACTTTTAGCTGGGACATCACCGATTCACTTTCATTTATTATGAAAGATTACAACGGAGATGTTTACCAACTTGTATTTTCAGGAACGACAGGAGCAGGAACCGGAAAAATGTATTTCACCAAAGAATTGTTTTCTACAGTTAGCCTTGAGGAAAACTCACCAGTATTGAATGTGGGGGTTTTTCCAAACCCAGCTCAGTCATTCTTAACAATCAACTTTGAATTAGAGAATGCAAATATTCCAACGCAAATTAGATTATTGGACATAAACGGAAGACAAGTAAAGTCTATTACTTCTAATTTCATGAATTCAGGAGTGAACCAAATCAATACAGATGTGTCGGATTTGAAACAAGGAATATATTTACTGCAAATTACTGCTGGAAATAAATCAATTACGAAAAGAGTTGTAAAACAATAAGAATAAATGGGCGGGAATACACTCTCGCCCCTTTTTTATGAAAAATCTGATTCACATATCTCTTTTTATTCTTCTGGCTTCAGCCGGAATTTCTCAGACTTATTCTGTGGTTATTGTGGATGAGCATGATGTGGCATTGCCATTTGTGAGTTGTGAAATTAATTTTTATTTAAACGGAGAAAAACTCTCAAAGCAAACAATTTCTTCTGGCCAAGGAGAAATTTTAGTAAAAAAGGAATGGACCAATATTAAATTAAAATTGAGACACATTGGTTTTCAAACAAAATTCACTTCTTTGAATAAGGGCGATACCAAAGTAACGATGTACCGTGATAATTTAGAGTTAACCACGTTTGTGGTAACGGGACAATATTCGGAGAGTTCGGTGGATAATTCTGTTCATAAAGTGAAAGTCATTGACTCAAAAAGGATTGAAGCGCAAGGTGCTGTAAATCTCCAAGAATTAATGGAACAAGAAATGAATATACGTGTTTCGCAAGATAATGTATTGGGTTCTTCGATGAGTATTCAAGGGCTGTCTGGAGAAAATGTAAAAATCTTGATTGATGGAGTTCCTGTGGTAGGAAGAATGAACGGAAATGTTGATTTGTCACAAATTAACCTAAACAACATCGAAAGAGTAGAAATTGTAGAAGGACCGTTATCTGTTAATTACGGAACAAACGCACTCGCTGGTACGATTAATTTGATTACCAAAAAGAATAAAAAAAGATTTGGCGCAAGAGCCGAAGGGTACTACGAAACGGTAGGTCAGTACAATTTTAATGGAAGTGTAGATTTTGCAAAAAAAACGCATGCTTTCACGTTGTCTGCAGGTCGAAACTTTTTTGATGGATTTTCATTTGAAGACACCTCGCGTGTTCAGCAATGGAGACCGAAAGAGCAACTATTTGGCTCATTGAAATATTCGAACACCTACAAAAAGCTTTCTTACCAATTAACCTCCGATGTGTTTGAGGAAAATCTTGTAGCACGAGGTGCGCCAAGAAAACCTTATGGCGAGTCTGCTTTTGATGATTATTTTACTACGCATAGATTGTCCAATGCCTTGAACTTAACTTATAAAATTAAAAAAGGACAAGAAATAGCTGTTTTGGGTGGATACAATTATTACCAAAGAACAAAAGCCAAATACTTGAAAGATTTAGTCAATATAGAGTACACTCTAATAGATGATCCCTCTACATCAGACACTTCTGTTTTTGATTTGATTTTTTCTCGAGGAACTTACTCTTACTCAAAAGACAGCTCAAAAATTAACTACCAAGTAGGGTACGATATCAATGTGGAATCCAACCGAGGTGAACGAATTGCCGAAGGTCAAAAGCAAATTGGCGATTATGCAGTATTTGGGAGTATGGAATACCGACCAAATTCTAAGCTAGTAATAAGACCAGGACTAAGATATAGCTACAATACGGCTTACGAAACTCCACTTATTCCTTCTTTAAACCTAAAGTATCAAGTAACAAGACATTTAACTTCAAGAATTTCTTGGGGAAGAGGTTTTAGAGCGCCTTCATTAAAGGAATTGCATTTTTTGTTTGTGGATTTGAACCACAATATTCTTGGAAATCAAAATTTACAGGCCGAAAGTTCGGATAACTTGATGCTACAGTTTGCCTACAAGCGAGGAGTAAAAAGAGGGGTGTATAATTTTGGTTTAAGCGGATTTTATAATTCAGTTCGAAATCAAATTAGCTTAGTGTTGCAAGACCAAGCAGAACAGTTGTATTCGTACAAAAACATAGGAGAGTTTTACAGCCAAGGAATCAACTTTACATCCGGGTTCAAATACAAAACTTACCGCACAGATTTAGGTTTTTCTTGGGTAGGTAGGTATAATTTAGAATCCATTAGCGATGCTTCAGTTGATCGATTTTCTTACACGCCAGAAGTAATGGCTAGCTTTGGTTACGAAGTAGAATCATGGAACACAACCTTTAATCTTTTTTATAAATACACCGGAAAAGTACTTGGGTACTTTGATGATGAATTGAACGGTGTTTCGCAGTTCGAAATAGATGATTACAGCATGATGGATGTTTCGGTGATACGGTATTTTTTCAAAAAGAAAATGAATCTTACAGTAGGAGCCAAAAATTTATTTGATGTAGGAAACATCGTTTCGGGACAGTTTACGGGAGGCGTGCACAGTGGAGGTGGTGGTAACATCCCTGTGGCGTGGGGAAGAACTTATTTTACAAAATTGGTATTTAATTTTTAACTTTAAAACATGAAATACACATTCTACTTAATAGGCTTGATTGTTTTTACTTCTTGTTTGAAGGAGGAAGAGCCAATTCCACCTTTTGATAGAGGCGGAATTCAATTAGGAGGGATTGATATCAATGACAATGCCGATTATTCCAAGCAAATATATTACGACATCGAAAAGAATGAAGTGGTAAGAACAGTGGATAGATCATCATGGGATTTGGCTTTCGAAACAACACCCACTGGTGTTCACATTGTGACAAATACGGCAAGTAAAGTAACCGTTTCTAAAACGGGTGAAACTAATTTTAATGCCGTAACAGATCTAAGTACACTTACCTTGAATTATAAGTGGGATGATGCTTCCGGAGACGAAGACTCTTTGGCCTTAAGAGATTGGATTTCTGGCGGAGTTCCTACAAATGAAGTGTTTGTGGTAGATAGAGGAGAAAAGCCTAGTTTGGTAGCGAGAGGATTCAAGAAGCTTAAAGTAGTTTCGGTAAACTCAAGTGAGTTTGTTATTGAATATGCCAATATCAACGGAACCGATTTTCAAACAAAAACAATTCCTAAAAACACGAACCAACACTACACTGCTTTTTCATTTGATGAAGGAGGAAAAATTGTGGAAGTGGAGCCTAACAAAACCGAATGGGACTTTGTATTTACTCAATATTTAGCAACTTTTTATGACCTGACTCCACAACTGAGTTATTCGGTAAACGGAATTCTGATTAATAAAAAAGAATGCAAAGGAGTAAAAGTTTTTGATAAAGAATTTAGCGAGATTAGCTTGTCAGATGTCGGTGTATACGTATTAAATGACTCGGCCAACGTAATAGGTTTTGAATGGAAACAATACGATTTTGATGAAGCTACGTATGCCGTAGTTCCTGGCATGAATTATATTTTGCAATCAAAAAAAGGATTGTATTATAAGCTTCGAATGGTTGATTTCTACAGCACAACAGGACTAAAAGGAAGTCCGAGATTTGAGTTTGAATTGCTGTAAAACCCTACCAAATTAAGGTTTGTAATTCTCGTACCAATCAAAATTCTCCTTGATTACTTCGGTTTTATTCTCCCTCAAATAGGATACAAATTCTGAAGCAATAGGACTCAGTTGTTTTTCCTTTTGCCAAATTAAATTCCATTGAGTAGTGATCGGTAGACCCTCAAAAGGAATAATTTCTAACTCTCCATTGCTTAATTCACTTTTGAGACCAATAATTGGCATGATCGAATATCCTAGCCCAGCCAATACGCCTTGTTTCACTGCCTCATTGGAGGTAAGTACAATCTTCTGAACTGGCGTTATTTCGTTTTTACTGATAAAGTTTTCGGAGGTTATTCTTGTCGCAGAACCTTCTTCTCTCAATATTAAAGGAAGTTGGTTTAATTCCTCCAACTTAGTGATTTTCAATTCTGATTTCTTTTTTATTAAGTACAAATCGTTGCCCATCAGTTCGATTCGCTCAAAGTTCTTTAAATCTGGTAAAACAGAAACAAGAGCAAAGTCCGATTCGTTTTTTTGAAAAGAATCAATAACGGTGGATCGGTTTGTTACATCAATTTGCAAATCAATTCCTTTGTGAATAGAGTGGAAGCCAGCCAAAAAATAGGGCATGACATATTTGCCTGTTGAGACAACCGAAATAGTAAGGTTGCCATACAACAAGCCTCGGTATGCATATTTTTTATGTTTGATTTTTTCTACCTCCGCAAGAATTTTTTTACTTGCTTCAGCTATTTCCTTTCCAAAATCGGTTACGTGAATTTTTCGGCCAATCACCTGGATCAAAGGAATGTCGAATTGCTCTTGTAAGTTTTTGAGCTGTATAGAAACAGCAGGTTGGGTAAGATGGAGTTCTTCTGCAGCTCTTGTGATACTCTCTTTCTCAGTAATTTTGACAAAGATTCGTAATTGATGAATAGTATAGTTCATAAAATAAATTAATGATAAATCTAAAAAAATATAAATTAAACTATATGAATAAATTTTGTCAATTTTGCATCACAAATAAAATCCACTATGAATATAGATTTACTTCTACAAAACCTCACGAATCCAGCGCTACTATTTTTTGTTCTTGGGCTCGTTGCGGTCCAATTAAAAAGTGACTTGGCAATTCCGGAGGGGTCTTCAAAGTTCATTTCGCTTTATTTACTGTTTTCAATTGGTTTCAAAGGAGGACAAGAACTTGCCCACAGTGATCTCGGAATGGATACTCTTATAATTCTTCTTTTTGGAATTTTCTTAGCTATCGTAGTTCCATTCTACACTTTTTTTATTCTAAGAAAAAGACTTGGAGTGTTCAATGCAGCAGCAATTTGTGCTGCTTACGGTTCGGTGAGTGCTGTCACCTTTGTAACAGCTGTTTCGTTTTTAGAATCGCTCCTAATTCCTTTCGGTGGTCACATGGTAGCCGTTATGGCTCTTATGGAGGCTCCTGCAATTATTGTAGGAGTGCTGATGCTCAAAATATTTAAAAAATCGAAGAAAGAGGAAGTAGGCGAAGAAAAAATGTCTTTTGGCTCCATTGTAAAACATTCCTTTACCAATGGAAGTGTAGTGTTAATTGTAGGAAGTTTGATCATAGGTTTTCTGGCCAGTGAAAAACACGCTGCAGGAATCGCTCCTTTTACCACAGATTTGTTCAAGGGGTTTCTAGCAGTTTTCTTATTGGACATGGGAATCACAAGTGGAAAAAAATTATCAGCTTTCTGGAAAAACGGATTTTTTCCTTTTGCCTTTGCGGTGATTATTCCTTTTATAAATGGCTGTGTAGTCGCTTTCTTCAGCCCTTATATTTCCGATAGTTTAGGTGATCAACTCTTGTTTGCAATTTTGGCAGCAAGTGCATCGTATATTGCGGTGCCTGCTGCAATGAAACTGGCAGTGCCCAAAGCCAATTCAGGACTTTATGTACCAATGACTTTGGCAATTACTTTCCCATTTAATATCACTATCGGAATGCCAGTTTATTTATATATTATTCAGTACTTTGTATAAGATTAATTCTTGAGCATATGTTTACAAATATCTCTGACAACATAAGTCAGGCGGCACATTTTTTGAAAATTGGGAAAGCGGTTGCTATCCCTACAGAAACTGTGTACGGATTGGCCGCAAATATTTACAACGAACAAGCCATTAGGTCGATTTTTGAATTAAAAGAAAGGCCTCTCAACAATCCGTTGATAGTTCATATTCACTCTTTTGATCAATTAGAGGAAATAGCTGTTGATATTCCTGGTGTGGCTTATCAATTGGCAAAAACTTTTTGGCCAGGTCCGCTTACTTTGGTTCTGGATAAAAATCCAAGTATTCCTGATGTTATTACTGCAAACAAACCAACAGTAGGGATAAGAATGCCCAATCACCCTGTTACTCTTGAGCTACTAAAATCTATCGATTTTCCTTTGGCAGCTCCAAGTGCCAATCCTTTTAAGCGTATAAGTCCGACCAATCCAGAGAGGGTTTTTGAATATTTTGAGAACAAACTTCCTTTTATTCTCAATGGTGGAGAATGTGAAAACGGAATCGAATCTACCATTATTGGGTTTCGAGAAGGCAAACCAATTATATACAGATTAGGCGCATTGGCACAAAACAAAATTGAGGAAATAACCGGAAAAATAGAAGTGCTGAACTCAGATAATGAAGCTCCTGATGCTCCCGGAATGCTCGATAAACACTATTCGCCAAGAACCAAATTGATTTTGACAGAAAATATGGAGGAAGAAATAAGGCGAAACGCGGGTAAAAAAATAGGTTTGTTGTCTTTTAATTTTTTCGATTCTCAAGAACTTATTCAGGCACATAAAATTTTATCCGTAACCAGCAATTTGGATGAAGCTGCTCATAATTTATATGAGTACCTGCAAGAGTTGGATCAATTAGATCTTGAGGTTATCATAGCCGAGATGATGCCCAAAAAAGCTTTAGGAAATTCCATCAACGATCGACTGAAAAGAGCTTCTCACTCGTAGTGTTACAATAATTTCGCTATTTCAGATTTAATCTCTTCTGGTGTAGTTTGTGGAGAAAATCTCGAAATTACGTTGCCATTTTTATCAATCAAAAATTTCTCAAAATTCCATCTAATTTCATTGTCTCCTGCAATTGCTTGCTCTTTTTTCAAAAACTTATACAATTCATTGGCATTTGCTCCATTTACTTCGGTTTTTTCGGCCAATTCGAACGTAACGCCATGATTTATTTTGCAAGTCTCTACCATTTCTTGGTTGGTCAATGGTTCTTGGCCTCCAAACTGATTACACGGAAATCCTAGTACTTTCAATCCCTTGCCGCCAAATTCTTGATGTAATTCTTCTAACCCAGTGAACTGCGGAGTGAGCCCACATTTGGTAGCCGTATTCACAATTAATAAAAGAGAGCCTTTGTGTTCATCCATCGATTTTTTATCACCGCTAGGAGTGGAATAAGTAAAGTCATAAACATTAGTAGCTTTCATATCTGTTTGGTTTAATTCGTTTGATTCAGTTGGTTTGGTTTTCTTTTCAGCAGCTGAGCAAGAAATAAAGAATAATGCGCTTAGCGCGAAAATAGAAATTGTTTTCATAGTTAAATTTGTTTGAGTGCTTTTATAATTTCTCCTTCAAAGGAAGCTGGTTTTGCTTTTGGAGAAAATCGTTTGATTGGTTTCCCGTTCCCATCAATCAAGAATTTTTCAAAATTCCATTTAATTCGGCTACTAAATACTCCCGATTTTATTTTACTTTTCAAAAACTTATAAATCGGATGTGCTTTACTTCCATTTACGTCAATCTTTTCCATCAATTGGAAAGTAACTCCATGGTTTATTTGGCAAGTTTCTTCCATTTTATCATTCGATACCGGTTCTTGACCCAAAAATTGGTTGCAGGGAAATCCTAAAACAACAAGGCCTCTCTCTTTATAATCTTGGTGTAATTTTTCTAGTCCGGCAAATTGCGGAGTGAGTCCACATTTTGTAGCAGTATTTACTACCAATACTACTTTTCCTTTGAAAGTTTCCATATCCACGGATTCTCCGTTTGGTTTGTTTGCTGAATATTTATAAAATGACATAGTGTGTTTTTCTCTTTATCAAAAGTAGGCATTAACCTACTTTAATTCCATTTTTAACCGGTTTATCTGTACTTAATAAAGTGATCTCATTTTCTTGACCCAAGGTACCAAGAACTAAGCATTCACTCATTTTGTTTGCTATTTGTTTTTTAGGAAAATTGGTGACTGCAACTATCTGTTTACCAATTATTTCAGAAGTATTGTATAAAGTAGTTATTTGAGCAGATGACTGCCTAATTCCGAAATCTCCAAAATCAATAGTAAGAAGGAAAGACGGATTAATCGCTTCTTTAAATTCAGTAGCGTTCACAATTGTTCCAACCCGAAGTTCCATTTTATCAAAATCTCGCCAAGTGATTAGATTCTCTTTGTTCATTACAGTATAATTTGTAATCCATCGTAAGCCAATTCTATTGATGAGGGTAGCTCATTCATTATGTCATCGTGCAATCCTAAAGTGTGGCTCATGTGAGTAAAGTAAGCTTTCTCGGGCTTTATTTTATTGACTATTTCCTTTGCTTCATCCAAGGTGAAGTGAGAAATATGAGGATTTTTCTGTAGTGCGTTCAGCACCAATACTTTAGTTCCTTTCACTTTTTCGAGCTCTTTGTCAGAGATTAAATTCATGTCGGTGATGTAAGTAAAATCACCCACTCGAAAACCAAAAACCGGCAACTTGTAGTGAAGTCCTTCTATCGGAATAATAGTTTCTTCATTGATAAGAAAAGGTTTGTTCTCTATTTCGTTGGCATTTATTCTTGGAATTCCAGGGTAATTGAATCGCTCATCAAACACGTAATGAAATTCTTGCTTTAATTGATTCAATACCCGTTCATGAGCATATATTTCAATTTCTTTCTTGTGTTTAAAACAAAAAGGACGAACATCATCCATTCCTGCCACATGATCTTTGTGCTCGTGCGTGTACAAAATAGCGTCAATGTTTTTGACCATTGCCCTTAGCATTTGGGTTCTAAAGTCAGGACCAGTATCAATCACCAAGGTGTTTTTCTCTGTTTCAATCAACACAGAAACCCGTAGTCTTTTGTCTTTGTCATTTTTGGAACTACACACCTCGCAATCGCAAGCAATTACGGGTATTCCTTGAGATGTTCCTGTTCCTAAAAATGTGACTTTCATTCTTTTTAAATTAGACCGAAACGGCTGTTTCTACCATTTCTTTTAATGCTTCAATACACAAATCCACTTCTTCCTTTGTGTTGTATTTACTAAACGAAAACCTCAACGGAACATAATCAGAGGCATTTGGGTAAATTCCTCTAATCACATGAGATCCTTGGTCTGCGCCAGAATTACAAGCACTTCCTCCGGATAATCCAATTCCTTTCATATCTAGCTTGAATAACAACAAACCGTTGTTATCATTGTTGGGAAATGAAACAGAAAGCACGGTGTAAAGAGAGTTATCAGGACAGCCATTAATTCTAATCTGACTACCAAAATGAGCCATTAATTCATTCTTCATGTGCTCTTTTAGTTCCGCTATGTGTTGTTTATCATGTTCTAGGTTGGAGTAGGAGAGAGAGAGTGCTTTGTGCAGTCCGCAAATTCCTATTAAGTTTTCTGTACCAGCTCTCAGTCCTCTTTCTTGCCCTCCACCAATAATCATAGATTTTGGCGAAATAGATTTGTTTACGTAAGCAAAACCAATTCCTTTGGGTCCGTGAATTTTGTGACCGGCACAAGCGGCAAAGTGAACTCCCATTTCTTCAAAATTAAGCGGGAAATGACCCACAGTTTGAACCGTGTCTGAATGAAAATAGGCGTTGTATGTTCTACACAAATCACCCACTTTCTTGATAGGTAACAAAGTGCCAATTTCATTGTTTGCGTGCATCAGCGAAACAAGAGTCTTCTTTTCTGAACTGGACAAAAGCTCCTCTAAGTGAGTTAAATCAACTTCTCCCTTTTGGTTCACAGTTACATAACTTACTTCAATATTGTGAAGTTTTGCAATGTGCTTAACCATACTCAGTACTGCTTTGTGTTCTATTTCAGATGATATAATTCGGGTAACTCCCAATTCTTCTACAGCACATTTTATAGCTAAATTATCTGCTTCTGTTCCGCAAGATGTAAAAGTTATTTCCGAAGGTTGTGCACCAAAATACTCAGCGATTTCTCTCCGACATGTTTCCAATGTGTTTTTTGCTTTTCTTCCAAAAGAATGGGTAGAAGATGGGTTGCCATAATTGTCTTTCATACAATCGTGCATCGCCTCAATCACTTGTTCATCAATTTGAGTGGTGGCTGCACTGTCAAAATATATTGCCATATTAATCGGTCTTAGTTGTTTATGATTTCGTGGATATCATCCATCACTTTTTGTGCAATTTTAGCTGCACTTTCTTCTGTTTTGCTCTCAGAATATACTCGGATAATAGGTTCGGTATTCGATTTTCGTAAATGAACCCATTCATCGGCAAAATCAATTTTTACTCCATCGATATCGTTTACCTTTTCATCTTTGTATTTTTCTTTCATTTTCAACAAGATATCATCCACATCAATTTCTGGAGTTAACTGAATCTTGTTTTTACTCATTTCATAATTTGGATAAGAATCACGTAATTCTTTCGAGGTCTTTTTTTCCTTAGCTAAGTGAGTTAAGAATAATCCAACCCCAACAAGAGCGTCTCTTCCGTAGTGGGATTCTGGGTAAATAATACCTCCATTTCCTTCTCCTCCAATTACTGCATTTTCGGCTTTCATTTTTTCTACCACATTTACTTCTCCAACAGCAGAAGCAAAATATTCTCCACCATTATGGTTTGTCACATCGCTCAAAGCTCGAGTAGAAGATAAATTGGAAACTGTGTTTCCTGGAGTGTGGCGCAAAACAAAATCTGCAACTGCTACCAACGTATATTCTTCTCCAAACATAGAGCCATCGTTGCACACAAAAGCCAATCGATCCACATCTGGGTCAACTACTATACCCAAGTCGGCTTTTTTTTCTACCACCAACGCAGATATTTCCTTTAGATTTTCGGCCAATGGTTCTGGATTGTGCGGAAAATGACCAGTAGGTTCGCAATATAATTTGATTACTTCTACCCCAAGCTCCTCGAGAAGTGCCGGAATAAAAATTCCTCCCGTGGAGTTCACTGCATCTACCACGACTCTAAAACCTGCTTTTTTTATCGCTTCTTTATCCACTAGTTTTAAACCTATGACAGATTCAACGTGTTTCTGAAGGTAAGAATCATCATTTGTAACACTACCTAGCTCATCCACAGATACATACTTGTAGGTTCCCGAGTCCGCAATTGAAATTAATTCTTCTCCTTCCTTTCCTGAGATAAATTCACCTTTTTCGTTCAATAATTTTAAGGCATTCCATTGTTTGGGATTGTGACTTGCGGTAATAATGATACCACCGTCAGCATTTTCCATTGGAACTGCGAGTTCCACAGTAGGAGTAGTGGATAGACCCAAATCTATTACTTCAACACCCATTCCAATTAGGGTTCCGTTTACTAAATTTGCTACCATTTCGCCAGACAATCGAGCGTCTCGACCGATGACAAGTTTTATGGAATTTTTGTGTGTTCTATTCTTTATAAATTGTGCGTAAGCCGAAGCAAATTTCACAACATCTATGGGTGTTAGGTTATCGGAAATGGTTCCTCCAATGGTTCCTCTTATCCCAGAGATTGATTTGATTAAAGTCATGTGTCTTTTCTGATTTTGACAAAGATAACAAAAAATGACCTTTATTTACAGGAGTAAAACCTGTGAGATATGAACCTTATTTTGGGGATAAATCGTTTTGAAAAAGGGCTTGATAAATAAAGGTTTTTATTTTTTTGGTTTGGTAAGAAGCCTTCGTTTTGCCAAATTTTGCGGCTAAATAGGTTCCTATGAATAGAGCTAGAAAAATAGGTGAAATATACAAAAGTATACCGCTTTTGTTCAAAGAAAGCATTCCTGTGCCAATTACTGCGGTTGTTGTAAAACTTGCCAATGAGAAAACGTACAAAACCATAAAGCTTGCCCATAAATTAGGACGAGGACCAACAATTCCTCTCACGATTGTTCCAGTTTCTGTTTTTTCTAAATTGAAGGTTGCATAAGGTGACCAATAATGCTGCTTGCTAGGGTGAATCTCTATCGTGCAGTGATTATGTTTCTTAGAAAACAGTAATTCATTCGAGTGAAATTGCTCATGACGTATGAGCATTTCTCTTACTTTATCGGGATTAAGAGTTACTTCGTGTTTTATTCTGGGTCTTACAGTTATCTCCGACATAGCAGGTTCATTTTATTAAAACTACTACTGATAAAGGAAATAACCCAAAATATTGATATCAATCACATTCTACCTCGAAAGGCAAACAGGAATAGGGGAGAACTTCAAAATATCCTTAACTTTGAGTTATGATTGCAACCTATGTCAAAAAGCTCTTTTCTCAATTCGAAAATCTCGTGTGGTTCACTGCTTTATTGATGGGGATTGTGTACATTATTACGGTTCCACCGTTTCAGGTTCCTGATTCGCCCAATCACTTTTTTAGAACTTACCAATTGGCAAACGGAAATATTTCGCCAATCTCAGAGAATCGTTCCGTTGGAGGATACGTGCCAGAATCCTTTCATTTGTTTCAAGAAACATTCACACCTTTCCGCTATAATCCTTATCACAAAATGGAAAAAGCGGTATTAGAGAATACCAAGAATATAGAGCTACACGAGGATAAGAAGGTTTTTATGCACTTTCCTAATACAGCAGTTTATTCTCCTGTTTCTTACATTCCTCAGGTAATTGCTATGAGAATAGGACTCTGGTTGCATCTCCCCCCTTATTCTTTATTCTATCTCGTAAAAATGGCTTCATTCCTCTGCTGGATGATCATGATGAGAGTTGTGTTTAAATTCTTACCAATCAAAAAAAAGTTATTCGCGGTATTGCTCCTACTTCCCATGTCATTGTTCATCAATTCTTCATTTAGCGCAGACATGATGATTAATGGATTAAGCTGGATGTTCATAGCTCTTGTTTTGAACCTTGCTTTGGCCAAAGAAATTGTCACTGCTAGGATAAAATTAGTTCTTCTTCTGCTCATAACGCTTATCGGCTTGGCAAAACTGGTTTACATTCCGTTAGTTTTGTTATTGTTTCTTATTCCGGCAGCGAAATTTGGTAGTAAACTAAAAATGACCGCTTTTGTTTTCTTATCCATAGCAATTGGATTGGGAGCGGCAAGCGGGTGGAAAAATCACATAGATTCTTTTTACACTTCATATTTAGATTACAACCAAGAATACAGAGATCAGGTAACTTTGGGTTATCAAGCAGATATGAATTTACAAAAGGAATTCATCCAACAAAACAAACTACACACTATCGAGGTGTTCGCTTCCTCTTACGTGCGAGAGTTTGGAGATATGATGACTGGCTACATTGGCAATTTAGGCTGGAATAGATTCAAAATGCCATTGTGGTTTATCGTGTGTGCTTATTGTGTCATTTTGTTTTTTGCTTTTGTCAATTCCGGAGACACTTATTTTCTCTCTGTCAAACAAAAAATAATCCTTTTTGTTGTGGTTGGAATCACCACCATTCTTATTATGCTTTCTCAATACCTTACTTGGAACCCAGTGGGGAACGACAAACTTTGGCCCTTGATGGGAAGGTATTTTACACCCGTTTATCCCATGCTCTTTCTTCTGTTTTCCTCAAAACGAATTTCAATCCCAAGATGGAGTACAGCCGTATTTATAGTCTATGCTTTGTTGGCAACAGGATACACAGCAAATAGAATGTTTGATTCTTTTTACTCCAATAATCCTTTGAAAAAGGTTTGGGAAAGAGATTTTTCGGACAAAACAGCCAAAGAATTGGAAAATGAGCATTCTTTTGAGTTTGGGGTTGTCAATGGAAACACCAATTATGTGCAAGCCCAAGATTCTACAACTAGTTATTGGATGGAACTAACTCCAAAAAATCCTTTTGGATTTCCTGTAACATTCAAATCTGTTAAAAAAGGAGACAAAATTACGGTAAAGGCCTGGAGGAGCAACGAGAATGTTCAATTTGTGTTTGATGACAAACCAAATAGTGATTACTACACGGCAACTTGCCATTCTTCAAAAAAATGGAAAGAAGGCTTTGAGTTTGTTCAAGAAACCTATTTCTGCCAAGAAGATTTTGAAGAATTAAAAGTGTACCTCTATTTCACAGGAGGCGACTCGGGTTATGTGAAAGAGTATGCAATATCATACTTTCAAGCACAATGAGAAAAATTAACGAAAGATCAAACATTAAAGAATTGGTAACGAGGTTTTATGCCACGATAAAAAAGGATGAATTACTTGGCCCCATTTTTCTACAAATGTTGCCCACAGATGAAATTTGGGCTTCGCATCTCGAAAAACTGACCGATTTTTGGAAAACGAATTTATTTCATGTAATTAAATTTGAAGGAAATCCCATGGAAGCCCACCAGCGCACAGATAAGAAAAGTGAATTTAGCATCACTCAAGATCATTATTACCATTGGTTAATGATTTGGAACAAAACGATAGATGGCTTATTTGAAGGCGAAAAAGCAGAACTTGCTAAAGAGAAAGCGAGAAGAATGAGCACCCACCTTTACCTCAACATGTGGAAACACAAACCAAAAACTACTGAATAGTTAGTTCGTAATTGGCGAGTTGTTTGGCAATATTCTTAAGGATTTCAAATTTTTCATCTTCGTCATGATTTTCCGAAAAATGAGATTTCAAAATCAACTGGGCTTCCATGATTGACTCTTCCTCAAAAGGTCCTTCCAAATTATCAATTATCGTGTAAGCCTCAAAAGCCTCCATAAAAGTACCTTTGGTGGCAGCTTTCACAAATTTATCCATGTGTTCGTGAGCATTAAAACCAGTTTGCCAAAATGAATTAAGAACCAATTCTCTTGTGGAAGAGTTTTTATTGGTCTCTAATTCTTTCAATAAATAAGGAATGGCAGCAGTTGACTTGAGTTCGAGAATGATATTTTTAGATTCTTCTACAATGCTTTCCTCCTCATTCTTTTCAATTAGTTTGAATAAGGCCGGGATAACTTTCTCATTTCCTTTTGAACGAACTCTTTTGAGAGCTGAAGTAAGCGTTTTTGGGTCATTGGAAGCTAAATCTAAAAGAAGATCTTCTACAATCTTATTGTTCTTGTCGTTTGTTGTCATTGCCTATGATTTTTTTTGGAATACAAAGATAAGGGATTTTATTAATCCCAGCTTGTTTCATAAGGATAGAAAGATATTTTAATTACTTTTGAAACTATGATTCAAAACGTTTTAAAGCTAGCGAATAACCGTAAATTCCAATGGGGATTTATGATTGTATTGGTTGGGTTAATTACAGCGCAGAGATTGTTTGTAGAGAACGAAGGGTACTCACATACTTTGTACAACAACTACCTTATTTTTCAAGAATCATTTTTTCATTTACTGAATAATGAAGATTTGTATGTGGCCTATCCTAACTCTTATTACGATTTGTTTAAATACAGTCCGAGTTTTGCCCTTTTCATGGGACTTACAGCCCATTTTCCTGTTTGGCTGGGCTTGTTTCTCTGGAATTTACTGAATGTCGCTGTGTTATATGCTGGAATGAAAAAACTGAAATACAACATCCAAAATGGATTTGTATTTGCCTTTTTATTTGTGTTAATCGAACTCATTACAACGACTCAGAACTCTCAAAGTAATGCGTTGATTGCAGGGTTAATTTTACTAGCATTTCATTCCCTCGAAAACGGGAAAAACAGAAAGAGCGCATGGATGCTTGTTTCAACGGTGTTTATCAAGCTATTTGGACTCGTAGCTTTTGTTTTTTACTTATTTCATCCTCAAAAATGGAAATCTGCTTTGTGGGTGATAGCTTTTACCTTGCTACTCGCGCTAATTCCTTTGCTCTTTATCGATGCTCAATCGCTCTTTTCTCAATATGAAAGCTGGTTTCATTTATTAGGAAATGACCATTCCAACGAATTAAAGTTCTCTGTAATGGGTTTTTTGAATTCGTGGTTTGGCGTGCCGGCTTCGGTTAAGAATTACCTATTGCTTTTGGGAGTGCTAGTTTTTGTTTTTCCTCTGCTTCGATACAAAAGATATGGAGAGCTGCGATACCGTCAGTTATTTTTATCAAGTGTATTGCTTTGGGTCGTATTATTCAATCACATGGCAGAATCGGCTACTTTTATTTTGGCCGTTACGGGAATTGCGGTCTGGTTTTTTACAAAGAATAAAGTAACCGTTATCGATAAGGTACTTTTATTGCTTACTGTCTTATTCACTTTGCTTTCACCCACAGATATTTATCCAGAATTTATTAGAAAAATGTATTTTATTCCCTACACGGTAAAAGTTATACCTTGCATATTGATATGGATAAAAATAAACTTTGAACTACACGTTGTGAATGAAAAATAATAAAATACTATTCGTATTTTCTGAGGGTTATGTATCTTCGATAAAATTTAAGAATTATGGCTATTTATTTAGATTTCGAGAAAAAGATAGAAGAGCTAGACGAGCAATTGGCTAAGCTAAAAGACATAGAAAATAAAGGAGAGGTGGATGCTTCTGCGACTGTTCAGGAATTAGAACAGAAAATTATAGATACTAAAAAGGAGATTTACGATAATCTGACGCCATGGCAACGAGTTCAGGTATCGCGACACCCTGAAAGACCGTACACTTTAGCTTACATTGAATCAATTACCGAGGGCAATTTTATTGAGTTTCATGGCGATAGAGGAGTAAAGGACGATAAAGCAATGGTGGGAGGTTTTGGTCTTCTTGACGGACAATCTGTCATGTTTATTGGGCAACAAAAAGGAATCAATACCAAGCAAAGACAGTACAGAAACTTTGGTATGCCAAACCCTGAAGGTTATAGAAAAGCGTTACGATTGATGAAAATGGCTGAAAAATTTAACAAGCCAATCGTTTGTTTGATTGACACACCAGGAGCCTTTCCTGGATTGGAAGCAGAAGAAAGAGGACAAGGCGAAGCAATCGCAAGAAACTTGTACGAAATGATGAATTTGACAGTTCCCGTGATCAATATCGTAATTGGTGAAGGTGCATCTGGCGGTGCTTTAGGAATTGGAATTGGTGACAAAGTATTGATGTTAGAGAATACTTGGTACTCAGTAATTTCTCCCGAATCTTGTTCTTCTATTTTATGGAGAAATTGGGAGCACAAGGAAGAGGCAGCTTCGGCTTTGAAACTGACCGCCAAAGACATGAAAAAAAATAAATTGATTGACGGAATTATCAAGGAACCTGTTGGGGGAGCGCACTCAGATAGAGAAGCAACTTTCAAGAAGGTGAAGTCGGAAATCAAAAAACACATCAAAGCCTTGTGTGAACTAAAGCCTCAAGAATTAATCGATTCTAGAATAGAGAAATTTACCGCTATGGGGGTTGTTCAAGACTAATTTAAAAGCATGAAATTTATTCTTGGAACTGTTATTTCTCTGTTTTCATTTTTCATGCTTTATTTTTTTGTCGCTATTTTTTCTCCAGATTTTTACGAAGTCGAGAAAACTCAAGATTTTTCTCAATCTAGGCAGATTGTTTGGCACAAGTTTTCTGGTTTTAGAAACTGGGAAAGTTGGTTGCCTTGGAAATCACAATCCGATACTATTCACTATACTTATTCAGGTGTTTCTGGCAGAGCAGGAGCAAAGGTAGCTTGGCATTCGCAAGAATTTGGTTCGGGGAGTAGGATGGTTACTCGCATTGAGCCTTTTGTCGAGTTGGAGTACGTTTTGCGGCTTAAAGAAAGAAACTCTGTTACCAAAAATATCATTCGGCTTTCTGACAACGAATCTGGCACAACAGTTTCTTGGAAATCAAGAGGAACTCTTTCTTTTTGGGAAAGACCTCTTGGTACACTAGGAATATTACAATCGCAAATAGGAGCCGATTTTGAAAAAGGATTGAAATCGATTGAAAGAGAATTAAATTTCAACTAAATAGAATTTTTCGAGCGTATTTGATCTCGAACTTTCTAATAAAAATGACAACTTTAAGTTGGTAGCAGCGTGATGATTAAATTCATACACCGCTTTCTCTTCGTAAGTTTTAAGCACATCAGCAATTTGCGACTCATTCACAAAAATATAATTTCCGTTATTGGTATAGTCTTGAAGTTGATACACATTTTTGTAGGTCACATTTACATCTGCGTATATATCAAAAGATAGACTTTGAGCGTTATTCGAAAACAATTGGTTCACCCTAAATTCTTTGCTCTTAACTGCCGCTTGATACGGTCCGTCAAAACTCACTGCTTGAGGTAAAAAATGAAAACTAAATACGAACATCACAATTGCGAAACCGAGTAAGGTTGTGTAGATAAGCTGTATTTTTCCTTTGTAATTTTTGTACAAATAGGTCATGCCAATCATTCCGGTAAATATAGGAAGCCACATAAAAATTGATTTTGTAGGGAAAAACAAAGTCAAAACAAGAACGGAAACTGAAATAAAAGTAAAATTGAGTAATACATGAATCCATCTTAAGACAATGTACCACGTGCTTGTTTCGGTTAATTTGTAAACATACCAACCTGCCAAAATAAACCACATTGGAAAAAACACGTAAATATAATGCGGCAACTGAAACTGTGATTTGGACATAGCCAAATAAGGGATCACAATCGCGCCAAGAGTATAGAATTCGTGCTTGTTTCGGTTGAGAACTGATTCTTTTATTTTTTTGAATAATCCGAAAACTCCTAAAATAGACCAAGGTAAAAAGGACCAGAGAAAGGTATGGACAAAAAAGAAGAGGGAAGAATCATTTTTCCATTCTTTGTTGCTTCCCGTAATTCGACCAAAAGACTGATCCCAAAAATAAAATTTAAGACCAGAAGTTCCTTTTCCTTCCATTCCTGATGCTAAATTAAACTCCTTGTTGGGTTGTAAATCAAATTGATGGTAAAGTCCCCAAAGCATAGGCGAAATGACAAGTATTGAGATTAAAATCCCCACCAGCCATTGCCATTTAAATATATTGTGCCACTCTTTCTTTACTAAGAAATGTATGCCCAAACTCAAAACTGGAACCATGAGTCCAATTGGACCTTTTACGAGCATCGCCATGCCAATTCCAATAAACCCAAGAATAAGGTTGAGCCATTTTGAGGTTTGAACGTAGGTAATTAATTGCCACAAAGAAAACACCACAATTCCCACCAAAATCGTATCCGTTCGTACATCTTGATTGATTAAAATAACAGCAAAAGAGGAGTAGAAGAGTAGGGAGGAAATTTTTCCAACCTGAGTATTGTAAAGTAACTTTCCTAGTCTGAAAGTGGAATATGTTCCCAAAAGAGTAAAAAGAAAAGAAGGGAGTTTATAAGCAAAACTGGAGACACCAAATAATGAAAATGAACCGGCAGATAACCAGAAGTGCAAAGGAGGTTTGTCTAGGTAATCATTTCCTTTGTGAAAAATCTGAAGCCAATTTTTGGTTTCCATCATCTCGGCACTCAAAGAGGCATAGATAGTGGCATCAGTCCCGTAAATAAGGGTGAACAATCCACGAATATAAAAGAAGCTAAAGCAAGCAAAAATAGCCCAAAATGCACGATTTGATATAAGATGTTGTTTGTTTTTCATCTTTGTGAAATTAGTGAATTAGGCTGGTTTTGGAACTTGGTCGTTCTTCTATTTTCCACAAGAATCCTTTTAATTGCTGATCTTTGAGCGTAACGTCTTGAATGGGCAAAAGAATTCCGTCAGGCTTATTGAGAAAGGCAATTTGCTTGATTGTTCCTTTTTCGAATTTGATTTTCATTTCGCTGCAATCAATTTTGTTTAATCCTTGGGCTGGCTCTCCTTCTTCTTGAGTAAAATAGAGGCTTTGCCCATTTCCTGTTACAAAAACAGTTCTGATTGTATCTTCACTGAAAATGGCTTTTACGTTCTTTCCTTTAATTTGATTATACTGACCAGTTGGAATTGTGTCGTTGGCGGAGGTATCGATTACCGAAACTGCATCAATGATAAAGGAATTGTCTCTCAGTCTTAGTTCTTTTATTCGCTTGGCCGAGAGTAAGATAAGTATTGTGTCACCGTTCATCTGACTATTTTCTGACCAGATAAAAGGGGAGTGGAACAGTTGTATCAAGGAATCGGACTGAACATAAACCATGGAATCGCATACTCCTTGTAAATCTGTTTTAAAAATACGGACATCGTGGAAACAGAATAGTTGATTGTTTTTGGTAGAGTCAATTTTCACAACCTTGATTGTGTCTGCTGATAAAAATAAGGTGTCTTCTTCCTCGAACCATTTGCTAACCAACGTGTGACCCGTAACAAAAGATTGGTTGTTCGTTTCATTTCGTGTGCCATAATCTCCCGTCACAATGATTTGATTGACAGAGTCTTTCAAGCTAATATTGCCGATTGCTCGTCCCAAACCTATATTTCTGTCGTAATAAAGTTTGTCCCCTTTTATTGTATGACCGTCCGATATGAGGTAAGCGTCTTCATTAAACTCCGAAATATCATTTCGAGTGTCATAGAACCCATTTCTACAAAAAATTAAATTCCCATCTCCTTTGATGAATGTGTTTCCTGAAAAGTAAGCAATTTCTGTTAGTTCATTATAATCCAGAGTGTCTGAAGTCATTACATATTCTGGATTAATTAACTTTACATCACCCTTAAAAGAAAGCGTTTTGTAATCAGAAAAATAATACCCTAAGTTACTGGTTAACGTGTTTTTATTCTTTTTGCTTACCACTTGTCCACCTTCGGTGTAATAGGCAGTATTGTTCGTTAAATCGTAGCGAATAGAAGGAGCAGTTAGAGTTAAATCGTTTTCAATTAATCGTACATTTCCTCTTACAATCGCAATTCTAGTTTCCCCCTCATAATCCAACGAATCTCCGTACAAGAAAAGAGAATCTCCTTGATTAATTCTTACGTTTCCCACAGCTTTCAAAAACTGCAATTTGGAGTCGAGTAAAGCAAAATCACTCCTCATAAAAACACTGTCCTGCATGAAACGAGCATTGCCCACAATTTTTGCCACATTAATGTTTCCGTTCTGCGGTATTATGGAATCTGCGCCAATAAAATGAATTAAATTATTGGAGGTATCATTAAGTAAGGGGTCACCTTTTATTTGCGCTTGATTAAGAAAAGGAGTAAAAGCAAAAAAAACAACTACCAGAAAAATTCGAGCAGTTGTTCTTGAATTATGTTGTGTATTGTTTTTCAACGTAAGCTTTTGTTTGATGAAAGGGTAACGATAAAAAAACAAGTATATTTTAGTTTCTAATTAACGTTTGGTTTCTATTTGGTCCGACTGAAACAATTGTAATAGGTGTTTCAAGTTCGCTTTCAAGAAATTCAATGTAATCGTTAAGTTGTGATGGGATTTGGTCAATCGAATCTAGCTGAGTTAGGTCTTCTTTCCATCCTTTTAGTTCGATGTAAACTGGCTCAATTTTTTCATCGCAAATATCGTACGGAAAATAATCGTACAATTCATCACCGATTTTATAATGAGTACACACTTTAATTGGGTCAAAGCCAGATAAAACATCTGCTTTCATCATACTTAGTTCGGTCACACCATTGACCATAATCGCATATTTTAATGCGGGTAAATCTAACCATCCGCACCTTCTTGGTCTACCTGTTGTTGCTCCAAATTCATGCCCCGCTTTTTGCATATCTTCTCCCGTTTGATCCATTAATTCAGTTGGGAATGGACCACCTCCAACACGTGTAACGTAGGCTTTGAATATTCCGTTTACTCCTTCAATTTTGTTTGGAGCAATTCCTAATCCTGTAGCTGTTCCCGCAGTAACCGTATTAGAAGAAGTCACAAATGGGTAGGTTCCAAAATCTATATCCAAAAGTGTTCCTTGTGCGCCTTCTGCTAGTATAGATAATCCTTCTTTCATTTGCGCATTAAGGAAATGTTCACTGTCTATAATGTTTAGTCCTCTCAAGAATTCAATGCTTTTGAACCATTCAGATTCCATTTCGGATAAGTCATAATCGAAATTCTGAAAATCCAACATTTTACAATGTTTAGACTTCAAGTGTTCATACTTCTCCTGAAATTTTGGACTTAAAATATCTCCCACTCTCAATCCATTTCTGCCTGTTTTGTCCATATAAGTTGGACCAATTCCTTTTAGCGTAGATCCAATTTTCTCTTTTCCTTTCGCTTTCTCCGAAGCTGCATCCAATAATCTGTGTGTTGGTAAAATCAAATGTGCTTTTTTCGACACGAATAGCTTGTCGTTTATCACAACATCCATTTTTGTTAAAGCATCAATTTCTTTTTGAAAAATAATTGGGTCAATCACAACACCATTTCCAACCACATTAAGCACATTGTCTCTGAAAATACCCGATGGGATAGTGTGTAAAACATGTTTTATTCCGTTGAATTCAAGAGTATGCCCCGCATTTGGTCCACCCTGGAATCGGGCGATAATGTCGTATTTTGGGGTAAGTACATCCACAATTTTTCCTTTCCCTTCATCTCCCCATTGTAGTCCTAATAATACATCTAATGCCATGTGTGTTAATTTGTTTATTGTTTAATAGTTTTTGTGTTTATTTCGGAATTAGATTATTTCCGCTTGATACTGAAAAAAAGCAACCTTTTTTTTCTCCTCAACTGAACAAACCTAAGTTGTTTTGAAACTTACTATCTGTCTTTATTTCGGTCTGTTTTGTTTATTCATTTTTTTGAGCGTACAAGTATAAAGAATGGTGCATTACTTTAATGCCAAATTTTTTTTCCACCATCTCTTTGATGTCGTTGATTAGTGGGTTTGAGAACTCAATTACTTCTTCCGTGTCCGTAATAATAATGTGATCATGTTTCTTATATTGATAGGACTTTTCGTATTGAGCCAAGTTTTTTCCGAACTGGTGTTTCCTGATAAGATTACAAGCTAGTAATAAGTCTATTGTATTGTATATTGTTGCTTTACTTACCCGATAATTCTTTCCTTTCATGAGAGAATAAAGTTCTTCGACATCAAAGTGTTCTGGGTGGTCAAATATTTCGCTCAATATGGCAAAACGTTCGGGAGTTTTACGGTGTCCGTTTTGTTCCAAATACTTTGTAAATATCTCTTTTACTGATTCTTGTACGGTTTTGCAAGTCATGTTTTTATGTTTTATGTTTCTTGAATTATCAAGTCAATAAACGTAAGCGATAAAGGTACTAATACTTTCTTTTATCTAAAACTTAAACCAAAGTATTTCTATCTTTGAACCTCCATAAAATATTAACAATGTTTGATAACCCAATTGAAATTTACAAAAAAATAAACCTTTTTGCCCAAGAAAACGGGATGAAGCTTACAGTTAAAACACCCGGTGAATCCTTGTATTCGATGACAGTTCTTGAAAAACATTTGAGTTCTCCAAACGTATGCCATGGTGGAGTAGTGGCCGGATTTATGGATTCTGTTTTGGGATCTGCCGCTTTGTCTATTTCTTTTCAGTCGCAGGCCCTTGTTTCAACAGTAGAATTCAAAATCAATTATTTCAAACCAGTTTATCTCCACGACCAGCTCGAGGGAATTGGGGAAGTAGATTTTGAAGGGAAAAAACTAATTTCTTCCACAGGAAGTATTTACAGAGTAAAAGGAGAAGAGCGAGAGTTAATTGCAAAAGCAATTGGGACATTCAACAAATATCCTTTGGAGAAAACAACCTTTGCTAAACTTTTTAACAACCAGAAGTAATCCATTGGCTATTTCTTCGTTTATCCCTACTTTTAACCCCATTATGAAAAGGATTGTTACGCTTATTGCCATATTGTTTTCCGCCTGTCTTTACGGACAAAAGGTGGATACGACTCAATCTATTTTTGAAAACTCTTCTGTTTACAGAGATTACCGCGAGGTTTATTTATCCAATTTAGGGCAGGCAAAGTATCATTTACTTTCCCCTTTCCAATCAAATAATAGGCAGTTTTTAAAGCTTTTCCCTGATTCTTCTAATTCATCCACATTTACCGATGTTTTTTATGTTTCTGGTTCTGGTAGAGAGAATTACGTAGAGGTAATCCATAACCAAAAATTAAGCAAATCATTGGTAGGGAAAGCTAAAATATTGAAAACAACCTCAGAAGGAATTTATGTAAGTAATGAAGCTGAGCTCTCCAATTTTGAGATTGGGTTGAGTTTTTTACCCAAGAACAAACAATATCAGTTCGAGGCCAATTTTGCGAACTACAAGAGGTACTCAAATCTGAATGGAGGAATTTCTGATTCTACCTTTTTTTCTTTGTTGGATTCTTCCAATGGAAACCTAAAATCTACATTTCCCAATCAATTCAAGGTAGGTTCTGGCTCAAATTCCAATAATATGGATTTGAAAATAATGAACATTGATTTTGCTCACGCTTATCGATTGGGAGCTACGAAATCTGATTCAACCAAGTATTTTCAATTAAGACAAAAACTTACTTATTCTCGAACTCAGCGAAACACGAAACTGATAAATTCTGGCGATTTTTTTCAAAATTATTTTCAAGATTCCGTTACCACTTCGGATAGCCTGAGGCTTGAACAACTTTCTCATCGGTTTCAGTTGGAGTGGGTTTCTACTCATTCGAATCTTGCATTTGGAATTGGTCAAAATTATTACGAGTACTCAAGTTTAGCACCTTTTCAAGTTCATTTAGAGAACTTGCTTTATGGTGTGTATCGATTTCAAAAAGATAGTTTACAAGTGGAATCTTACGGGGAGTTTATGATTTCTGAAGGCGGTTACGAGTCCTTTGAATTGAAAAACAAAGCAACGGTTATTAAATCCACCGAGGCACTTTTTACTAAACTTTCTCTGGAAGCAAATTATTTCACCGATTTACCCGAACTTTATTTCAATCAGTACGCTTCCAATCATTTTGTATGGAACCAGGTAAATAACAGAAACTCAATTATTCAGCTTAAGGCCCAAGCTTCCAACAATAGCAAGCGGTATGGAGCGAGTCTTCATTTCGAAAATCAGAATAATGCCGTGTTTTTTGATGAAAACTCGCTACCCATTCAAACCCAAATTGCTTATCTAAACCTCACTCTAAACAAGGAGTTTAAATTTACAGAGTGGTTTTACCTGAACTCAAATCTTCATGTTCAGGATGTATTGACCGAAGCTAGTATTGAGGTTCCGAATGTACTGCTTCAAAGTTCTGTTTTTTTTAGAGGAAGATTAATCAAGAAAGTTTTGAGATTTAAAGCAGGGTTTAACGTGCTGTATTATTCAAGATTTACACCGCGTAACTACAATCCAGCGCTGGATGAGTTTACTCTTCAATCTTCCCAAACCGTTGGTAATTACCCAATAATTGATGTTTTTTCTGAGTTTTATATCAAACGAAACTTTTCTTTCTTTGTGCTAGTTTCTCACGTAAACAGTAACGTGTTTACGGCAGCAAATCTCAATAACATAAATCCAAATTGGAATCTTTCCAATGATTTTGGTCAAAATTACTTAGCAGTAAGTCAATATCCAATTCAAGACAGAGCATTCAAATTTGGCATCAAATGGAGGCTGTTTGACTAGTCGCAATAGTTACAATACTCGGCCTCTTCTTTGTGTTCAAAAGGTATTCTTGAATCAAAAATTTCAGCCAGAATTTCAGCAATTTCCTCTTGAAATTCATTTCTGTCTTCCTCAGTTGGTTTGCTATTGTTTATGGTTAATTCCATCAGTCCGTGCGAAATAGATTTTGTAGAAATTATCCCGGAAGTGGAGTCATTTGGTGAGTTTTCTTCTGTTCCCACCAAGAAATCATAGACCAATAATTGAAACACCTTTTCTTTAAATTTTTTGTTGGAGAACAAGGCAGAAACATTCGTAGATTTAACGTCTTCAGGTTTTACCAAGCCCGTTTTGTAATCAATAATACGCTTTTTGCCGTTTACTGAATCTATTCGGTCAATTTTACCTCTCAATTGGGTTTTTATAGTGCCTTGGCTCGTGTCAAACTCAAAATCTCTTATAAACTCTTCCTCCAATCCAAGAATTATTAAGTCATTGTTTTGTACCAATTCTTCTTCCTTTGCCAAAAAACTTAAAATAGATTTTTTTGCTCCTTCAAACATCAAAAAGTTTTTTCCGGTATCAAAATGGGAAGAGTACTCCTTTTTAAAGTAAAAAGTAAGTAGCTCTTCCACTTGATTTTTCATTTCAAGCACATCTTTCACAACCACATTTTTATTTACAAATGGTTTGTACAAATGTTCTAAAACTGCATGGATAATTGTTCCAAAGGTGTTGGCTTCAATGTCTTCCTCAACGTCTTCTTCGTCTCTCAGCCCAACCACGTAACTGTAGTAAAAATCGAGAGGACAACTAATGTATTTCGATATGGCAGAAGGGGAGAAGCCATATTCTGCCAAAGAATGTAGCTTGGCAAGAATCGCGTCATTTTTATTAATCGACTTACTCGTTTCTGTCGTTTTATTTATCTCCGTTGACACTACTTTTTCAGTTATTGTGATATTATTGAATCCAGATAGTTCCTCTTTTAGCTGTTCAATGTATCTGCTTTTTTCACTTCCATTCATTCCAGACATTGAGCTGTTGTAAATAAGTGAAATATTAGAAGAACGCTGCAACAATCGGTAAAAATGATGGGCATAAATCGCCTCTTTCTCTTTGTAAGTTGGCAAGCCATAAAGCTTTTTTAATTCATAAGGAAAAAAGCTATTGCTTGATTTTCCTTTTGGTAAAACTTCTTCGTTTACAGAAACCAAAAGAATATTTTCGAAATCGAGAGCTCGAGTTTCCAACATACCAATTAATTGCAGTCCGGCTAAGGGTTCACCAATGAACGATACATTCTCCGTTTTGAATAATTGAAAAAACAAGTGTTTCAGTGTTTGTAAATCAGTGATGTAATTCTTGTGGGTCAATTTAGTTTCTACTTTTCTTATTACTTTTTGTGCCGAGAACAAGTATTCTAACTCCAAGGAATTAGTGCCAAAATCCAAAGATTCTACCACTTTAGAAATAAGTAAATGCAGGGCATCAAAAGCTGATTGAACGATGTTTTCTTGGTTCCATTGTTGAAACAAAAAATCCAATCCTTTTAGCTCGTCTTTATCGGTGATAAATTTTTTGGAAATAAAAGTGATATTCTTCGAAACAATTTCTTGTTTTAGGGCATAAGAATTAACAACCTTTTTCATAAGGTAATGTTCTGCCACACCCAAAAAGCTGCGATAATGCAAGCTTCCTTTGTTATGTTTAATATAGCTTTCTTGGATAGAAAAAACAGAGGTTAATAAGCTAAAAACAGGCGAATTAAAAAGCGAATATCCCAACGAAATATTATAAGCATCAATTGAGCTAGGAATTGAGTTTATCACCGGAATCAACAAAGATTCATCAGCTAACACAACGGCTGTCTTTTTTATTTCATCACTCGAAAGTTTGGCTAAATGGTCGCCAACTGTCTTAGCCATCATCACATCAGATTGGGTAGAGAGAAGTTCTATTTTTTTGGTTCCTTGCTCGTAGTAAGAGTCAATCCAGTTGATCGATTTTTTTCCCTTTCTCGAAATTTGTTTTCTCAAAAACATCCCAGCTTCGTGGTCCAAATTATCTATGTAAAACGTATCTCCGTCCATAAATAATTGTCCTTTTCCGCTGTTCACAAAGGTATCTACGATTAGCTCTTCGGAGGTAGATAAAGCGTTGAACCCTGCAAAATAAACAGAGTTTGGTTCGTGATCATCCAACACTTCGTAAATCGAAGTGGCTACCCATTTGTATAATTTCCCTGAATACCCTTTTTCCAGTTCTGTTAATCGATCATTCAATTTGGAATACAAAAGCGGAAGAGTAGCCCAAAACTTAACGAAATCTTGTTGCATGTCGCTCAGTTTTTCTTCATTAAAACTCCAATTGTCTATTTCCTTTATATTTCGTAAATCATTAAAAATAGTGGTAGAATCCACCATATAATGATCCATTTCATTGAAATCAGCTAATAAAGTTGGTGCCCATTTCGAAAAATAATAAAATGAATCTGGTTCATCTTTCTCTACTTCCAAATACACTTCGTAAAATAAAAAGAGCAATTCGATATTGTCGATGGGTTTTAGCTTGCAATTTGTTTTAATGAAATCATCGATGGTAATAATTGTGGGTGCCCAAGTTGTCTTTTCGGCCAATTCGGTAAGGTACTTTCGGCAGTAAACTCCGCTTCGCTGTGTCGGAACCACTAAGGTTACTTCTCCCAGGTTTTTGTGCTCAGATTTCACTGTTTCAATAAGTTGGAGTAAAAATGGTTTCATACGGAATAAGAGATTTTTCTGTCTAAAAACAAACTTAAGAATTTAATTCTCAATTAATAGAAGGGTTAAAATAAATCACAGGAATTTTTTTTGATTTGTAAGTAATTTAAAATTAATGTAATTTGCGATAAAGAAATTAGGAAACCTATGACAACTTTAACAAGAACATTTGACTTTGCTTACCATCAATTGGAAACTAATCCGCAAGAGGATTGCCTCGTAGATAAAAGAGAGGGAAAATGGATAAAGACCTCAACTTCAGAGTATTTATCAAAAGCTATGGAAATGAGTAAAGGACTTATTCAACTGGGAATAAAGCCGGGAGATAAAGTAGCGCTCATTTCGAACAACCGATCAGAATGGAATATTTGTGATGTGGCTTTACTCCAAATCGGAGCCGTTTCGGTTCCTATTTACCCAACAATTACCGAAAAAGAATATACTTACATTTTTAACAATGCGGAAATAAAACTGTGTATTGTCTCAGATGAAGAACTTTACGAAAAAGTTACTTCTATTACACCAGATGTTCCTTCGCTCGAAGGTATTTATACTTTTAATGAAGTGAAAGGAGCAAAAAATTGGAAAGAAATTATGACGCTTGGAAACGAAGTTTCCGAGAAACAAGTAGAAGAATTGAGAGATTCTGTGAAAACTGAAGATCTGGCGACTTTGATTTACACATCTGGAACAACAGGTTTGCCCAAAGGAGTGATGCTTTCGCATAGCAACATGGTGAATAATGTGCTAGATAGTATGGAAAGAGTGCCGGTAGATAAACAGGCAAAAGCACTGAGTTTTTTGCCAGTCTGTCATGTTTTTGAGAGAATGATTCTTTATTTGTACCAGTATATTGGAGTTTCGATTTATTTTGCGGAGTCTCTTGAAACGGTAGGTGATGACATTAAAGATGTGAAACCAAACCTATTTACAGCTGTCCCGAGACTTATCGAAAAAGTGTATGCCAAAATAATAGCAAAAGGAGAAGATTTATCGGGAATAAAAAGAGCTCTCTTTTTCTGGGCGGTAAAATTGGGACACAAATGGGACATCAACAAAGGAGGTTGGTACAATTTCAAATTGAAAATTGCCAGAAAACTCATATTCAGCAAATGGCAAGAAGCCCTTGGAGGAAACATTGATGTAATTGTTTCGGGAAGTGCAGCACTTGAATCAAGCTTAATGAGAGTTTTCTACGCTTCGGGAATGCCAATTTACGAAGGGTATGGTTTGACAGAAACTTCTCCCGTTGTGAGTGTAATCTCAAAATTTGAAGACGGAATAAGGATTGGAACAGTAGGTAAAGTATTAAAAACGGTAAAAGTGAAAATTGCTAAAACTGGTGAAATTTTGGTAAAAGGGCCTAATGTAATGCAAGGGTATTACAAAGCTCCCGAAAAAACTGCAGAAGTAATTGATGAAGAAGGATGGTTTCATACAGGAGACAAAGGAGAGTTTGTAGAAGGAAAATATTTGAAGATTACAGGAAGAATAAAGCAAATTTTTAAAACATCAGGAGGGAAGTATGTTTCGCCTGAACTAATGGAAAACAAATTCAAGTTATCTCCATTTATTGAAACAATTATGGTGGTTGGAGAGAATAAGAAACACACTTCCGCACTTATAATTCCAGCCTGGGAATCATTAGAGGATTGGGCAGATTACAAAAAAATTGCCTATTCGAATCACGATGATTTAGTAAAAAATGACTTGGTTATTGATAAGTTTGAAAGAGAAGTAGCCAAGTACAATGAGGATTTTGCCAAATGGGAAAAGGTAAAAGTGATTCGAGTAATAGCGGACGAATGGAGCATCGATTCTGGAGAATTGACACCAACTTTGAAATTAAAAAGAAACGTGGTATTGGAAAAATATTCTGATTTGATTGATGGGATTTATGCAGAATAAATTGCGGCTATTTTTTGTTGCTTTGACTATTTGTTTTGCCTGTAGTTCTGATAACACCTAGCCCGAAATGGAATTTGATTCCTTGCCTCAGATAAACGTAACCAAAAGCAAATCTATCGAGGTAAATATTTCAGCGTGTTTCTTCATGAAAGAGAATCCAAGGAAAAACACATTAATTTCTGCTAAAGTTGAAGAAAATAGAGTTAAACTACTTATTTTAAGTGAGTTGAGCTGTGATTTTGTAAATGGTGTTTACCTCAAAGAACTAGAGAATTCCGCTGATGTACTTAGTTTTAATCTTTTTCAGAAGGGAACTAGATTATCAAATGAACGCACATGTTATTTGTACTATCAACTCACTTTAAAAAACGCCAACCAAGTTCCAAAGAGTCTGTTTATTGGAAATGAACCGATTCTGGAATCAAACAGTATTACATTTAATGAAAGTGAGTTGAAAGAAATTGAAAACAAATTAACTAATTGAACAAAGGAATGAAAGTATCAGTAGAATTAACTTGCACACCGTTGCAAGACAAATACGAAGAAATAATAAAAAACTTTATTTTGAAATTACGGGCTTCGGGTTTTACCGTATTAGAAAACCCGTTGAGCACACAAGTTTATGGTGACTATGACGAGGTTATGAATATGCTCAATAGAGAAATAAAAAATTCTTTAGAATTGGTGAGTGCAGGTATTTTTACTCTTAAAATAGTGAAGACGGACCGAAGCTCCTATATCCCAAGTTTTTAATCTCCGAAATATAAAATTACCTTTTTGCTTTTTTTATTTTGTTTTAATTGTTCGTGTTTTTAGGAATTGTTTTTTCATTATACAGTTTAAGTTTAATGTTTATTTTAGTTACAAAATTGTCCTTGTTGTCGATTGAACCAAGTCACAACAAAATCTTCCTGAACAGAAAATCCTAAGGTGAAAGAAGTTCTTTTGTTTTTTTCAATGAAGTGTCCGTTAAGCAAATGATTTTCCAAATCTATTTCGTTGATTATTAGTTGTGTTCTAAACTCAATCACTTCTTCTTGTTCACAAATAGAAGAAAACGCTTTGAATGCTGTTTCTTTTGCCGACCAAATTAGGTTGCAAAATATCAGAGAATCTAATTCACAAAAATCCATTATACTTACTTCACTCGGGTGCAAAAATTTGGATTTTACTTTCACAGCTTTCTCAGCTATTTCTTGCAAATCAACTCCGCACAATTCATCTTTCGGTTTAAGCTGAATCATCACTTTGTTGTCAGAGTGAGTGATAGAAATTTCTTTTTCTTCTCCGGTTAATTGAGGATTTTTATTTACATAATGAATATGAGCTCCGGGAATTATTGATTGCAATAATGCTCTAGAAGCAAGTATTTCTTTCTTCCTGTTATCTTTCCTAAAGGACATCACAATATTTGTTTCGTCTTCCGTTAGTTTCGGGATATTGAGTAATTCTTCTAGCGTTTCTGAAATTTCCCATAAATAAATAGTGGGATGAAAAGTAAGATTGGATAATGGCATAAGGATAATGTTGATAGTTTGTAAAGAGATTAGTATCTTTGTACAAAATTTTTTAAATTAATTATGAGCGAAGTAACAAACAAAAAGTTGCCTTACAAAGTTAAAGATATTTCTTTGGCCGAATGGGGGAGAAAAGAAATAAGATTGGCAGAAGCAGAAATGCCTGGATTAATGTCGATCAGAGAAGAATTTGGACCATCACAACCTTTGAAAGGAGCTAGAATTGCTGGTTGTCTTCACATGACAATTCAAACTGCAGTGTTAATTGAAACCCTTACTGCATTGGGCGCGGAAGTAACTTGGTCATCTTGTAATATTTTCTCTACCCAAGATCAAGCTGCGGCTGCAATTGCAGAAACCGGTGTTCCAGTATATGCTTGGAAAGGTATGAACGAAGAAGAATTTGATTGGTGTATCGATCAAACAATCAAAGGATTTGAAGGAGGAAAACCTCTTAATATGATTTTGGACGATGGAGGAGATTTGACAAACATGGTGTTTGACAAATACCCAGAGTTAACTTCAGGGATAAACGGATTGTCTGAAGAAACCACTACAGGTGTACACAGATTATACGAAAGAATGAAAAACGGAACGTTGGTTATGCCAGCAATTAACGTGAATGATTCAGTTACAAAATCTAAATTTGATAACAAATATGGATGTAAAGAATCGTTGGTGGATGCTATAAGAAGAGCCACTGACACAATGATGGCTGGAAAAGTTGCTGTTGTTGCAGGATACGGTGATGTTGGAAAAGGATCTGCGGCTTCATTGAGAGGTGCAGGTGCAAGAGTTATTGTGACTGAAATTGACCCAATTTGTGCATTACAAGCAGCAATGGACGGTTTTGCTGTAAAAAGATTGGAAAGTGTTATTTCGGAAGCTGATATCGTTGTTACAACTACTGGAAATAAAGACATCATTAGAGGAGATCATTTTGAATCGATGAAAGACAAAACAATTGTGTGTAACATCGGCCATTTTGATAACGAAATAGATGTGGCTTGGTTGAACAATAACCACAAGAAAATTGAGGTAAAGCCACAAGTTGATATTTATGACGTGAACGGAAAAGACATCATTCTTTTGGCAGAAGGAAGATTGGTAAACTTAGGTTGTGCAACTGGTCACCCATCATTTGTAATGAGTAATTCATTTGCTAACCAAACTTTAGCTCAAATCGAACTTTGGACAAACATCGAAAAGTATGACAAAAATGAAGTATACATGCTTCCTAAACACTTGGATGAAAAGGTAGCAAAATTACACCTTGCAAAAATAGGCGTAGAGCTTACTGAGTTGACTAAAGATCAGGCTGACTATATCGGTGTAACTGTTGAAGGACCATACAAGCCAGAGCATTACAGATATTAATTAAATAAGAAGAAGAAGTAAAACCTCGAAACATCTGTTTCGAGGTTTTTTTTTGCCTCAGTTTGAAAGAAGTATACCTTGCAGCATAATGGGTTAACTTAATTTTATTAAAGTGTGATATATTTCTTATCTTAAACAACGTTAATTGAAAAAGATCTGAAATGAAAAAGTTTAAGAATTACGAAATAGAAGATTTGACGAAGATTATTTCGGAAAAAGACATCAATGACTTCAGTAAATTCTGTCACGAAGATGTAGACGAATCAGATTTACTGAATACACTTATTACAGAAATAGATACCGACAAGTTTGCCGAAAAAACCGTTCTTGGAATAGATATTTATCATTACAGCCAGTATAAACCTCTGGAACAATCTCTTATTCCAGTTTTGTTTAAATTAATTCACAACAAAGCTTGTGATTTGTGTCTGTCAAATTCTTCCTACATTTTTCAACATTATCAATCATCAGACACGTTTAGAGAAATGTTTATAAATTCAGGAGATGGAGGGTTTCAATTATTTGATACCCCGATTCATGCAACTGCGTTTGTGATTAACTTTCAAATGATTGTGCGGTATTATAATTCTTTTCGGTTTTTCCCAAAGCTGAGAAAAATTGTAGGACCATTGAGTTTGAGGTATGCAATGACTCACGATAAAATTTACAAATTGGATAAGAACTATTTTGGTCCTGCAATCATTAACAATGCACGAGTCTTAATAAAAGATTCGCTGAATAGATTTTTGTTAGACGAGAATACGAATAGATGGTTTTTGTATCAAATAAATGGAATTGAGAATTTACAATATGTGTCCATTAGCCAATTACAAGAATTAGCTACTTTTGCCGATTACAAAAGAATTGATGGCGAAAACCATATTTATGTGGACTCCAAAGGATTTGATTTCGAGAAAATGATCAGTTGTGATATTCAGAAAATAGGAGATATAATGGCAAAGAAAACACCTCTTACTATTTACAATTTGCACTTACAATATAAAGGATTTCTGGGAGATGGTAAATATAAAACTGTTATATCGGTAGGAAATTTGAACACCACAGGAATTAGCTAATAGTTGTCTCTCTTGTATAAATAATACACAATTCCATCACTCAATCCAATTTTGGGAACGATGATTTCATTAATTCCGCATCGTTCTAATATTGTCAAGTATATTTTTCCAGCAGGTACAATTACATCGGCTCGGTCATATCTCAGTCTATATTTCTCTGCTCTTTCTTCTTTGGTTAAAGAGTTCAAATCAGAATATAATTCATTCAAAACATCTAGTTTTACTGGCTCTAAATGATTATTTCTCGATAACTTAAAGTATCGATTTATATTCCCACCTGTCCCTATTGCTTTAAAATCTTTGTCACTGTTTACCACATTATTTAACCATTCATCTAGCTCTTTCCAGTTTTCTTCCTCCACTTTACCTTGAAGTAGTCTTACTGTCCCAATTTTAAAAGATTTTGACTCTACTCGTTTTCCTTTATTAAAAATGGTTATTTCTGTACTTCCGCCTCCCACATCTATGAATAAGTATGAATCGCTCTTGTTAATGTTTTGGGTGTAAATAGTCGAGAAAATTAAATCAGCCTCCATTTTTCCATCAATCAAACTAATGTCAATGTCTGTTTCTTTTTTGATGAGATTGGCAATTTCATTTCCGTTTTTTGCTTCGCGCATCGCACTCGTTGCCACAGCTCTAAAATCTTTTACCTGATAAATATCCATCAGTAATTTGTAGGCTTTGATCGCTTTAATGAATTTTTCTTTTTTCTCCTCGGAAATCACACCTTCATTAAAAACATCTTCTCCCAATCGTATTGGCACTCGAACCAATGAGAGCTTTTGTACAGAGGTTACACCATTTAGCTCCACCACTTTGGCTATAAGTAATCTCATGCCGTTCGAACCAATATCAATGGCCGCATATCTATCAGGAAAATTCATAATAAAAAGATTTTTTAACCAATGCAAGTTAAAAAAAACTTTAATTATCACTGCCTTTTTAGCCGAATTCCTTTGTAATTTGACTAAATTAGATGCGTAGAAAATAGGGCAATCAAGCGTTTCTTTTTTCTGAATTTACTTATAACTACATCGAATAATTTTATTTATGGATTTACCTAGATTTTTACTTGCCGACACGACCGAATTACCGGACGAAATGTTCGTTTTACACACCGAGTATCCACGATTTTTAATCAATTTAGTGAATGACGAAATCGAATGGTTTGATGATCTTTCAAAAGATGAAGAAGAAGACGAAATGGTGAATATTGTTGCTCATCTGATTGAAGAGGCGAATAAGTTTTATGAGAAAGAATTAGAAAACTACGAAAACGAGGATTTGTAAATAATGCCCACGAGAAAAACCATAAAGAAACCTCTACCTTCCGTTGTAAAAGAGATGGATGAATGGCCTATTTACAAGGCCTACGAAAATCCTGATTTATTTTTACAAAAAGTAAAAGACTTAGTGAAGAAGAATGCCACCTGGATTTTGAAAGATGATGATACTCTCAGAAATGAGATAAAAAACATTGTGTATCAAGAAAAAATGAGGCTTTCCAAAACTCCATGGAAATCAGACGATCCCAAAGAAAAAATATTCTGGAGTGATATCAAAAAACAAGTAAGAAGTTCCAAAGCAATTGGAACAGAGGAAGGGACAAAAGAAGTAGATGAAAGAATTTTGAACCAAATTTTGGATTTTTATGGAACGGAAATGATTGCAGATTTTAAAATTTCCTCTTTTAAATTTGCCCAGAAGGCGCTGCCCTATATTTATTCAAGATTAATTAATTCGTTTCCTCAGATTGTGTATAAACTTTTTAGTTCAGTAGATAAGTTATACGACCGGATGAAAATAATGGGGGACGTTGATCACATTAGAAAACTCCAAGAAATTGGTACAGTTGTCGTTGTACCAACTCATTATAGTAATTTGGATTCTCCCACAATAGGTCTAAGTTTGAATAATTTAGGGTTGTCTGCCTTTACTTATGGAGCTGGAGTGAATCTCTTTACAATAAAGTCTCTCTCCAGATTTATGCATAATTTAGGTGCTTATAAAGTAGACAGAAGAAGAAAACACAGGTTGTACCTAGAAACCCTAAAATCATATTCCACGATTGCCCTCACCGAAAATGTGAACAGTCTATTTTATCCAGGAGGTTCAAGGTCACAATCCGGAAAGTTGGAAAATAAATTGAAACTTGGGTTGCTAGGAACCGTAATAGATGCACAACGAATGAACCTGGAGGAAGGAAACGGAAAAAAAATATTCATAATTCCAGTTACCTTGAATTATCACTATGTGCTTGAAGCGAAAAAACTGATAGAACATTACCTAAAGGATAAAGGAAAAGAGAATTATCTGGAAGATGAAAATACGACCTCGTTTGGTTTAATTAAACGTGCATATAAAGTTATTACGTCTAATCCTGGAATGACCATATCATTTGCTCCGGCCATTGATGTTTTTGGAAATAAAGTAGACGAAAACGGAAAAAGTATAAGCAGTACTGGTCAAAAAGTGGAAGTAGCAGATTATTTCAAATTGAATGGAAAGCTAGTAAGAGATGTTCAGCGAGATAGTCAGTACACACAAATATTAGGTGACAGAATCTTGCAAGAATACAAAGAGAACACGGTGGTATTGAGTAGTAATTTGGTTGCGTTTGTGGCATTTCAAATAATACGAAAACGATTTTCGCAATTTACGGTGTTCGAAATTTTAAGTCTACCAAAAGACGAAACAACTATTCAAACGGAAGAATTTATACTTGTATTGGCGAAAATAAAAGAGGTTTTGTTGGGTTTAGAAAAGGAGAATAAAATTATTCTTTCTTCAGATATAAACCTCGGAATGCAGGAATTGATGAAGGTTGGAATTAAAAAAGTGGGATCTTCTCATCCAAAATATGTCTTGAAAAGGAATAAAAGTGGTGAGATATCTACACAAAGTATGAAACTACTGTATTACTACCATAACAAACTAACGAGTTATGGTTTAGAACAATACATTTGAAAATAATGAAAAAAGTAGCTGTAATAGGAACGGGTAATTTTGGATTGGCTTTGGCCAATCTATTAGCGATAAACAACGAAGTGTTGATTTATGCCAGGAGGGAGGAGAATGTTCAAAAAATTAATATAAAACGCGAACATAAAGGACAACCAATTCATGAAAGGGTGACTGCGGTAAATGAATTTAATCAATTAACAAAAGAATGTAAATTGATTTTTCCCATTGTCCCCTCTTCAAATTTTAAGGAAATGCTCATTCAGTTGAGTCCTTTTTTAAGTCCCGAACATATTTTAATTCACGGTACAAAGGGTTTGCATATAGAAGTTGATATCAATACGGTAGAAACACTTGATAAGTCTCAAGTTCTTACCATGAGTGAATTAATACTGAAAGAAACCTCAGTGGTGCGAGTAGGATGCATCGCAGGACCAAATTTAGCCAAAGAATTATCTGAAAAACAAATTGGCGGGACCGTTGTTGCGAGTAGATATAACGAAGTAATTGTAGAGGGAAAAAAAGCCTTGAATAGTAACATATTTCGTGTTTATGGTTCCAATGAAGTGTTGGGAGTGGAGCTAGCTAGTGTATTGAAAAATTACATTGCAATTGCAGCTGGAATGCTGGAAGGAATAGGGTATGGAGATAATTCTAAAGCTTTATTAATTACGAGAGGAATGGCCGAAATGGTCTTTTTTGGAAAAGCTTTCGGTGCAAGCGAAAAAGCATTTATGGGATTGGCTGGAATTGGAGATTTGATGGCCACTTGTAACAGTAAATTAAGTAGAAATTTCAGAGTAGGCTACAATTTAGCAAAAGGTCAAAATTTGCTTGAGATTCTCTCTGATTTGAATGAAGTAGCGGAAGGAATAAAAACAATTAAAGTGGTTAAATTATTGGCTGGTTATGGATTTAATTCTCCTTTGGCTGATGCACTCTACAAAATAGTGTATGAGGATTGGGAACTAAATCAAGGAATGGATTATTTAATGAATTTGCCAGTGAGTGACGACACTGATTTTTTTACTCAAAAAGATTCGTAACATGCAGAAATCCAAAATACTCATAATTTATACGGGAGGAACGATAGGAATGATTGAAGACTTTGAGTCTAAATCGCTCAAGCCTTTTGACTTTGAAAGTGTTGAAAAACAAGTTCCTGAATTAAAAAATATAGAGGTTGATATCGAAAGTCATTCATTTGTAGAGCCAATAGATTCATCTGACATAGATGTGTCGCATTGGGTGAAAATGGTGAAAATTATTGAAGATAACTACGAGAATTTCGATGGATTTGTAATTCTTCATGGTTCTGATACGATGTCTTACACGGCATCTGCATTAAGTTTTATGCTCAGAGGACTTGCCAAACCGGTGATTCTTACGGGGTCGCAACTTCCTATTGGCACAATACGAACAGATGGAAAAGAAAATTTAATCACTTCTATTGAGATTGCAGCAGCCCAAAGAAATAACAAACCAATTGTTCCCGAAGTATGTATTTATTTTGAATACAATTTGTACCGAGGAAATCGTACTTCAAAAATTAATTCGGAAGACTTTGAGGCGTTTTCTTCGTTCAATTACCCATATTTAGCCGAGGCCGGAGTTCATATCAAATACAACGAACCAGCAATTCATTACAGACAGAAAAAAACACTAGAGCTTTTTGTCGAATTAAACAAGAATGTAGCTATTCTAAAATTATTCCCGGGAATTACACAAGAAGTGGTTCAGGCTATTTTTTCTATACCCGAATTAAAAGGAGTTGTGATGGAAACATACGGATCAGGAAATGCGTCTTCGAAAGATTGGTTTTTGGATGAATTGAAGAAAGCTGCGCAAAAAGGAATTACCCTATTAAATGTAACTCAATGCGCTGCTGGAAGTGTTATTCAAGGGAAATACGAAACCAGTCGCTCTTTTCAGGAATTAGGTGTGATTTCTGGAAAAGATATAACCACAGAAGCTGCCATTACTAAAATGATGTATGTGTTAGGAAAGTACCAAGATCGAAACAAAATCATAGAAAAACTAAACGAAAGCTTAGCAGGCGAAATGAGCATAAGATAAATTATATGAAGTTAATTAGTTACCCTTTTTCTGTGCTTTTTGCACTCGTTTTTTTTCTAATTTTGGTCGTGTTTCATCCTATTCAATGGGTTGCCAACAATGTAGTTGGTTATCGCGCTCACAAGGCAGTGGTAGATTTTATGAACTTGTTGCTTACATGCTCTCTTATTTTTTTAGGAATTGTAGTAAAACGAGAAAATAAACAAGAAATTCCTTCGAAAAGAACCATTATTATTGTTTCTAATCATCAAAGTTTGTTTGATATTCCCCCTATTATTTGGTACTTCAGAAAACACCACATAAAATTTGTTTCCAAAAAAGAACTGGGCAAAGGAATTCCCAGTGTTTCGTATAATTTGAGACATGGTGGAGCGGCTCTTATTGACAGAAAAGATGGGAAAGCTGCTATTGTGGAACTGGGTAGATTTAGTAAAAAAATAAATAAAAACACATGGGGTGCAGCTATATTTCCTGAAGGCACAAGAAGCAGAAACGGAAAGCCTAAATCATTTTCAACGAATGGATTAAAAACAATTCTTAAATACAATCCAAATGCAGTAGTTGTGCCTATTTCTATCAATAATTCTTGGAAAGTTTTTAAGTACGGTAAGTTTCCACTAGGATTATTCTCTCCAATAACTATTTATACACACGAACCCATCGAAGCAAATTCAATTGAAATGGATAAGCTATTGGAATTGGTTGAAAACAAAGTAACGAGCAAAATTTCGTTTTAATTATTTTTTTGTGGATTGTACAAGATACACTCCCAAAAGAGTAATAAATCCAAAAACTATTATAATCATAGGCAGCCAGCCAAAGGAATCAGCACTATTTTGAGCAATTACGATAGTTTCGTAGATAGCAAAGCTAAATATTAAGCTTACCACAATAGACAAAACTCGTAAAAGTTTAGAAGCTAAAGCGTATTGTTTGGGAGCGTTGTATTGAGTGATTTCTGTAAGATAATTAAGAATATGAGGATAAAAAGAGAGTGACCAAAGTCCAACACCCAGAAGGAGTGAAATCGCTGGCAGAAGCCAAATAGAGGTTTTGTCACCAAATTTATCGGCTACACCATTTACATTAAAATGGGTAGGGATAATTTGTGGTAAATCTTGAAAAGAAACAAAGCAAAAAACTGTACTACTGGCTATTACACTTGTATTGATAATGAGCATCAATCGATCTAATCGTGTGAATGGTTGTTTTATTCTGGGTCTTGGCATTCGTTTAACATTTTTTAACTCTCAAACCCTTTACATGGCTTACTTTCTCCCTTAAATTAGTGTAACAAAATAAGTCATTACAAAAACTTAACATCAATACTTAAAGATATGAAAACATTTTTTAAATCAATACTTACGGCAACTCTTGGAGGAGGTATTGCACTATTGGGATATTTTGCATTTTCGCCAAGCAAGACACTACCAGTTGTGAGAGATCAGAATCCAGTAATAAATGCTGCACCGGTGAGCATTCCAACGGATTTGAATGGAAACGTACTCGATTTTCAATTTGCGGCTAATCAATCGCTTAATTCGGTTGTTCATATAAACACAGAGACAAAAAGAAGACAGCTAACACAAGAAGAACAGTTGTTTGAATTGTTTTATGGAAATGGCGGTTCCAATAGAAGTCAAAGAGGTTCGGGTTCTGGCGTAATCATTTCGGAAGACGGATTTATTGTAACCAATAATCACGTGGTGGATAATGCGGATATCATTCGAGTAATATTAAACGATAACAGAGAATATGCTGCAAAAGTGATAGGAAAAGATCCAGCTACGGATATGGCTGTGATTAAAATAGAAGAAACTAACTTGCCACCAATTGCAATTGGTAATTCGGACGAAATAAATGTGGGTGAGTGGGTATTGGCAGTAGGAAATCCATTTAATTTAACATCCACAGTAACTGCAGGAATTGTGAGTGCGAAAGGAAGAAGTATTAACATCATGCAAAGAAATTCAGGTAAGAATATTTTTCCAATTGAGTCTTTTATTCAAACCGATGCAGCAGTGAATCCAGGAAATAGTGGTGGAGCTTTGGTAAACTCGAAAGGAGAGTTAATTGGAATAAACACAGCAATAGCCTCTCAAACTGGTTCGTATTCAGGTTATTCATTTGCAGTGCCCGTGAATATTATGAAAAAAGTAACGACAGATATGATTCAGTACGGAATTGTACAAAGAGCTTTCATTGGTGTGGGAATTCAAGAAATGAACCAAGAATTGGCCAACGAATTGGGAATATCAAAAACAGAAGGAGTTTATGTCAATGGAATTTCACCAAAAGGAGCAGCCGAAGAAGCTGGAATACAAGAGGGAGATGTGATTGTGAAAGTGAATGAAGAGATTATAAAATCAGTTCCAGAACTTCAAGAGAACATTGGAAAATATGCTCCGGGTGATAAAGTAACAATTTCACTAATTCGAGATCGAAACACAAAAAATGTGTCGCTCACGCTCAGAAACTTCCAAGGAAATACGGAAATAATTAAAAAAACAACCATCGAAACCAAGTTAGCGGCAAGTTTTGAAATACCAACGAAAGAGGAGCTTTCGAAACTGCAGCTTGAATCTGGAGTGAAGGTGACAGAGGTGGGCAAAGGTAAATTACAAGAGGTAGGAATATCAAAAGACTACATTATCACAAAAGTGGATAAACAAATAGTTACCACTATTGATGAACTAACAAAAGCTTTAAAGAAATCAGAAAAAGAAGGGATATTGATAGAAGGAGTTTATCCAAATGGAATGAAAGCCTACTACGGAATGGGAAAATAATGTGGCAAGAAAAAAGCCTTGCAAATTTTGCAAGGCTTTTCTAGTCTTAAATATGTGAATGAAGTTGATTAGTCAACTTTTACATTTACTGCGTTTAATCCTTTAGGAGATTCTTCTACATCGTAGCTTACTTTGTCTCCTTCTCTAATTTCGTCAATCAAACCATTTGCGTGAACAAATACGTCTTTGTTTCCTTCATCAGGTGTGATGAATCCAAATCCTTTTGTTTCATTGAAAAATTTTACTGTTCCGTTACTCATATTGTTTTGTATATAATTTATTAAGCCCAAAGGTACTTAAATAAATAACCTAAACTTGGTTTAACTCATTTATTTTTAATAAAATACATTTATTAAGTAAGAATTTTTACAAAAAAACCGCCTATTTTACACTCAAGTACTTGCTTATTAAGACTTTATTTGTTATATTTTTTACAAAACAAAAATTTATTTACCAGGGTATAAAAAGATATGTTTTGTTCATTTTATTCAATTTTTAACCAAAAAAAGTTTTCGAATAATTTAAGTGAGTGTTTATGAAAAAATAAAACCGATTAATTCCTTGGGTGGAATTTCCTTATTTCTTCGTGGAGGTAACTCGTGTCTAGGTGCATGTAAATTTCTGTGGTTGTGATAGACACATGACCAAGCATATCCTGTACCGCTCGCAAATCCGCTCCAGCATTTACTAAGTGTGTGGCGAACGAATGCCTAAATGTATGCGGACTAATTATTTTTTTTATTCCCACTTTTTCTGCGAGTTGTTTTACGATAGTAAATATCATGACCCTTGTGAGCGATTTTCCACTTCTGTTTAAAAAAACAAAGTCTTCGAAACCTTTTGTAATTGCCACATGATTTCTTACCTGTGTGAGATAAATCTTGATTTGTTTGAGGGCCGAGCCGCTGATTGGAACTAGTCTTTCCTTGTCGCCTTTTCCCACAACTTTAATAAATTCTTCATCAAAATAGATGTGAGATATTTTTAGATTCACAAGTTCGGAAACTCTCAATCCGCATCCATATAAAGTTTCCAGGATAGCTTTGTTTCTCTCGCCATTGGCAGAGCTTAAATCTATTCCGTCAATCAATAATTGAATCTCGGTAATACCTAAAGTGTCCGGAAGTTTTCTTCCCAATTTGGGGCTTTCTAGAAGTTCAGCAGGGTTAATGGAAGAAATATTTTCCACTAAAAGGTAACTGTAAAAAGCCTTGATTCCTGAAATTATTCGCGCTTGTGAACGAGAGCTCAAGCCTAATCCCACTATTGTAGATAGGAAGTGTTGTAAATCGTCAAGCGTTACTTGGGTGGGAGAAAAGTTGCTTTTATTTTCGAGTTCAAGGTATTGAGTCAGTTTATCTAAATCCCTTAAATAAGCCTCAATAGAATTATCAGACAGGGATTTCTCGATGGCTAAAAACCCCTTGAAACCTTTTTTTTGAATTTCCCACATAATGCCTAGATTTAGGGTGTGCTTTTACTTTTCTCTACCTTCTTTGGTTAGATAAATCCCATCCTTTTTGAGCCAAACTAATTTTTGTTTGTACAAACCACCAATCGCCTTTTTAAAAGCTTTTTTACTCATTTTTAGCTCTTCATAAATCTCATCTGGCTTACTTTTGTCCGTTAATCCAATGTATCCCGCATCACCTTTCAAAATATTCAAGATTTTTTCTTGATTTTCATCTTGAGCTACATAGCCCACTTTCTGCAAAGAAACATCAACTTTATTGTCTTCTCTTACAGTTTTGATGTATCCCGTTGTATGCTCCCCAATATTCAAGCTTCTAAATACTTCGTTTTCGTATATCAGTCCTTTGTATAATTTATTAATGATACAATTAAAACCCAGAGGAGTTCTTTCATAAACGATAACCTCTACTTCTTGACCTTCTTTTAAGTTTATATCTTCGAACTCTAGGAAAGAATCAATCTTGCTTGAAGCAACTAAACGTTCGCTTTCATAATCCAAATACATAGTAACTACGTAGTGCTTGTCCTCTTTCATTTTTACTTTTTGCTCTTTGAAAGGAACGAATAAATCTTTTGGGAGTCCCCAATCCAAAAAAGCCCCGACATTGTTTACTTCATTTACTTTAAGTAAGGCAAAATCGTCTAATTTGATTTTGGGAATTACAGTAGTGGCAGTCAATCGATCTTCTGAATCGGTAAACACAAACACGGTCACCTCATCTCCAATCGCCCAGCCTTCTTTGATGTAGGCATTTGGCAATAACACTTCATTCTCTTCTTTATCAATTAGATAAAATCCATTATCAGTTTCTCTGAGAATGGTAAGTGTGTTTTGTTCTCCAATGTTGATCATTCTTCTTTAATTTTTTTAGCCTCGTTCATAATTTTTTTTTGGTACCTTCCTTGCACCACATCCACTAGCACCAGCACGGCAATAACGAAGTAGAAAGTAGTTTGGCTCATTGCGTGAATTTGGTTGCCAAAAAAGCTCAAATGCGCTAAATGTCCTCCTTCTGTAATGAGCATAATTCCTACTATAAAGAGTATAAACAGCCCCAGTACCTCGTACATTCTGTTTTTATTCAAAAACTCCGAAACTCTATCAGCCAGTAATAACATTAATAATCCGCTGCCAATTATTGCAATTGCCATGATGATAAAAGAAACTGCAGAATTCTCAATGTGCGAAGTTAGTCCAATTGCAGCTAAAATAGAATCAAAAGAGAAAACTAAGTTCATCACAACGATAGAAATGATGACAGATTGAGCGGTTTTCTTTTTTCTCTCTTTTTTTACCTCCGAGTTTTGATGAGTTACACCCGACAGCATGTGCCATATTTCTTTGAGTGCAGTGTATAAGATAAATCCACCTCCAAACAGCACGATAATGCTGTGTCCTGTGAAATGATAATCTACGATTCCTTCAATGTTTCCCGTTAAAAAAGAAATGGGTGATTGGAAATAACCGATAAGTTGAACCAAAATAAAGAGCAAAACAATTCTCAATACAATGGCAATCAATATTCCAATTTTTCTAACTCGCTTTTGGTCTTTTTCCTCAGCTTTCTTGGACTCCAACGAAATATAGAGCAAGTTGTCGAACCCCAGAACGGCTTGCAACAAAATGAGCATGAATAAAGTAAATAGATTTCCCAGTGTAAATATTTCTGACATAGTTCTTTTTTATTTCAGTTGGTACAAAGGTAAGGGATATCTCAGAACTACAAATTTCTTTCAGATTCAAAAGAGGTATAGCTGTTTTATTTCGATAGAAGTTAATTTGAGGTATCGATTATTTCTACAAAACACCACTGCTTTGTTGTCAATTCCCACTATATTTAACTAAAAATCAAATTATGCGAATTCTTCCCTTTCTTATTTTTTTATCTAGTTTTAGTTTTGCGCAAACTTATTTTCAACAAGAAGTAAATTACAAAATAGACGTTTCGCTTGACGACAAAACGCATACTCTAAGTGCTTTCGAGACTTTTGAATACATCAACAATTCCCCCGATGAATTGAATTTCATCTACATACATTTATGGCCCAATGCATACAAAGACAATACGTCTGCTATGTCATTGCAACAATACCGAAATGGAAATAAAGTGATGGAGAATAACTCTGAGGTAGATAAAGGTTTTATTGATTCCTT
>ENA-OUOG01000154-OUOG01000154.1-marine-metagenome-genome-assembly--contig:-NODE-154-length-87294-cov-5.255455_pt1 | contig 87294 bp, 79 predicted proteins | sample MGYA00248635_ERZ508505 | MGnify/ENA primary metagenome ERZ508505 (study PRJEB26176, sample SAMN06267871) | marine metagenome | isolation source: Saanich Inlet, British Columbia, Canada | place: Pacific... | reverse complement strand
GGTCTAGTCTTTAGCCACGCCAACACGCGCGGGTCGTAATAAACGATCCCCAATTCGGTAACCCACCTCGACAACCTCAATAATAGAGCCTGATGGCGCGCCTGTTCCGGGGGCTTCAAACATGGCTTCATGAAAATTGGGATCAAATTTATCCCCCAAAGGCGACACGCGAATAATGTTATGGCGCTCAAATATTGCGCTTAATTCGCGTTCTGTTGCGTCAATGCCTTCAAATACGGCGGCTACGGCGTCTGGCAGCTCAGCGCGGGCTTCCGGAGAGAGCGCGGCCATCGCGCGACCAAAATTATCGCTGACAGAGAGCATGTCACGCGCAAAACGCATCATACCATATTGTTGAGCCTCGGCCCGATCACGCTCAGCTCGGCGGCGCGTATTTTCCAATTCTGCCAATGAACGGAGTAATTTATCATTTAATTCTGTAATTTGGTCTTCTAATGATACGGGCTGAGGCGCGTCTTCGGTTGCTTCAGCTGTCTCTGGTGCTGCGCTCGTTTGAGCATCATCAGCAGCATGATCATTATTTTGATGATTGCCGGCCTGATTTTCAGATGGGGTCTCATGGCTTTGATCTTGAGGCGATGCCGTGTCGTCGTGGACAGAATTGTGCTCTGACGCTGTCTGGGCGGATGGGTTTGGTGTTTCGTTATCAGTCATTTAATGTCCTCGTTGCAATTTGCTCTTTATTTGGATTCTGTTAGGCCCAGCGCTTTAGAGACGATGCGCGCCGTATGATCAACCAGCGGAATAAGCCGCGCGTAATTACTGCGCGTCGGCGCAATCACACCTAACACACCAATGATTTTCTGTTCTTTATCTCGGTAACCGCTGACAATCAAGCTTGAGCCAGATAATGAAAATAATTTTGTTTCTGAGCCAATGAAGATTTTCACGCCGCGCCCTTGTTCGGCGCCAGATAAAAGACCAATGAGATCTTTCTTGCGCTCTAAGTCATCAAATAAAATTTTAACCCGATCAAGATCTTCTGCCGCCCCAATATTGTTTAGCAAATGGGCTTGGCCGCGAACAATAAGCGACTTATCCAAAACGGCATCATTGCGGCCAGTTATTGTTTGTTGATACTGATCGCCTGTCCCGCTCCATTCGGCCAGGCCCGCCTCAACAAGCCTTGCTGCACGTGCGTCTAGCTCTTTTTCGGCGGTCTCAATTTCCATTTGTGTGGACTGACGAATGTCGCTCAAGCTTCGCCCGCGTAAGCGGGCATTGAGATAGTTATTGGTCATGATCAAGCTTGATTGGGTTACGCCTGGCGGGCGATTGATAATGCGGTTCTCCACATGATCGCGCTCATCGATAACAATAACCAGTAAGCTTTCTTTAGAAATGGGCACAAACTCAATATGTTTAATGGTTTGCGCGCGATTGGGCACAACAACCAGGCTCGCACAATTACTGAGGCCTGTTAGGCTCTCAACAGCTTGGGTGACGACATCACTTAATTGAGCATCGGCTTTAATGTCAGGTGTGATGTTTTTGCGCTCTTGCTCATTTATTTCTCCAGCCTGTAGCAATCCATCGACAAATAGCCGCAAACCGATTTCGGTCGGCAAACGACCCGCGGACACATGCGGGGCATATAGCAAGCCCATCGCTTCGAGTTCGGACATTGTGGTCCGGATAGTTGCAGAAGAAACAGACGCGTTCATTTGCTCGGCCAAGGTTTTGGACCCTACAGGATCACCTGTCTCGAGGTAATTCTCGACGATAGAGCGAAAGACGAGTCTTGCGCGTTCATTAAGTTCTGCTAACTGGCTCATGCGTTATATGTAGGTGCTTTATCTTCAAAATCCTAGGGGCGTATAAAAGACGCACCTATAGGGTTGCGACTATTGCCTGACTTGGCTACATGTGAAAGTTATAGAATGAGGAAAATAAATGTCAGTTCAACGTCCATCTGGCCGTCAGGCCGCCCAGCTTCGTGAAATTTCAATCGAGACCAATGTCTCTAAACACGCCGAAGGCTCATGCTTAATAAAGTTTGGTGATACACATGTCTTATGTACAGCAAGCCTGGAAGAGCGCGTGCCACCCTGGCTTCGTGGCCGCGGCGAGGGTTGGGTAACCGCTGAATATGGAATGCTGCCAAGGGCAACGGGCGACCGTATGCGCCGGGAGGCATCGGCCGGCAAACAGTCTGGCCGAACTCAAGAGATCCAGCGTTTAATAGGTCGTTCGCTACGTGCTGTTGTTGATCTTAAGGCGCTCGGCGAGCGTCAGATCACCGTGGATTGTGACGTTATTCAAGCCGATGGTGGCACTCGCACCGCCTCGATTACTGGGGGTTGGGTTGCTTTATGGCTTTGTATCGAGAAACTCAGAGCATCAGGCGCGATTACAGCGCCTGTATTGACGGATCATATTGCCGCCTTGTCTTGCGGTATCTATCAAGGACTTCCCGTGTCTGATTTGGATTATGATGAAGATAGCACCGCAGATACTGACGGCAATTTTGTGATGACGGGCGATGGTAATATTGTCGAGATTCAAGCAACAGCTGAGGGTGTTGCGTTTAGCCAAGATGAGTTCCTCTCCCTGCTTGACCTCGCGCGTGCTGGCATTGCAGAGCTGGTGGCGCATCAACGTAAGGCCATTGCTTAGAGAAAAGAGGCGCTCATGACGCGAAAAATTGAGCAAGGCCGGCTTATTGTTGCCAGCCACAATCAAGGTAAGGTCGTTGAAATTGGCGATTTATTGCGTGACTTTAAGGTGGAGCCCGTTAGTGCCGGCGCGCTTGGGCTCCCCGAGCCTGATGAAACGGAAGATAGCTTTATCGGCAATGCACAATTAAAAGCCTTGGCGGCGGCGCGTGCGGCTAATTTACCGGCCTTGGCTGATGATAGTGGGCTTTGTGTTGTTGCGCTCAATAATGACCCCGGCATTTATTCGGCCAGATGGGCTGAAAAGCCCGACGGAACCCGAGATTTTTATTTTGCCATGGAGCAAGTCGAGGCGGCGCTTGCCAAGATGACGGCGCCGACACGGGAAGCCTTTTTTGTTTGCGCTTTGTGTTTGGCGTGGCCTGATGGCCATTGTGAAACCTTCGAAGGGCGCGTTGATGGCACATTGGTTTGGCCACCGCGTGGGGATAAGGGCTTTGGCTATGACCCAGTATTCTTGCCGGCAAAAGGTAACCTGACATTTGGGGAAATGGAGCCTGAGGACAAACATGCCATGTCACATCGGGCTGACGCTTTTGCGCAACTCGTAGCGGCGTGTTTTGAATAGTCTTTCGTCAGCTGAGCAAAGGGCAACGCCCACAGGGTCTGAACAGGTCCCGCCCCTGAGTATTTATATCCACTGGCCATATTGCGCTACAATTTGCCCTTATTGCGATTTTAATGTGCATAAAGCCCGCGCGGTTGATGAAGGCTCGTGGCGTGAGGCCTTCGGTAATGAAATGCGGTTTGCAAAAACCTTGCGACCGCATGGTCCCGTTGAGACAATATATTTAGGCGGCGGCACGCCATCGCTTATGTCCCCGAAATTAATTAATCAAATTCTAACCGATATTGATCAAACTTTCGGGATCTTACCCCAAGCGGAAATATCAATGGAGGCAAATCCTGAAAACCTAACCGTGGACGCATTGAAGAATTTTTATAATGCGGGCATTAATCGGTTCTCTTTGGGTGTGCAGTCTTTGGATGATGCCGCTTTGGCTTTTCTAGGAAGGCGGCACGATAGCGCCACAGCAATAAAAATATTTGAGGCGGCTCAAATAATTTTCCCTAAAACATCGCTGGATCTTATATATGCCCGGCCGGCGCAAACACTGGCCATGTGGACAGAAGAGTTACAATTGGCACTGAGCTTATCGCCCCAACATCTCTCGCTTTATGAGTTAACCATTGAGCCCGATACAGCGTTTGGACATAAAGCCCGGCGCGGCGATTTGGTGCCGCTCGATGAAGCCCCAGCGACAGCACTTTATGAATTAACCCAAGACATGTGTCACGCACATGGGTTGCCGGCTTATGAAGTGTCTAACCATGCCGCCAAGGGGCACGCTTGCGGGCATAATGTCGCGAGCTGGCAAGGGGGAGATTATATTGGCTTGGGGCCAGGTGCCCACGGACGCCTGACAAGCCAAGGCCGTCGATTGGTCACGCAAGCCATTGCCAGTCCATCTGCTTGGCTGGCAGCTGTGGCGGATATGGGACACGGCTGGTCGCATATCGAGCCTCTTGATGATGATGAAGAGCAAGAAGAGAAACTGCTTTTGGGCTTGCGTTTAGCCTCTGGGCTTGGTGCGGATGATGTTGCCATGCTTGCACCGCAACTCAATCTCTCGATGCTTCGTCAATTTTGTGATGATGGTTATTTGATCAATGACGCCGCAGGATTGCGCGCGACCGCCAAAGGTTGGCTTGTCTTGGATTATCTGATTGGGCAGTTGCGCCGATCCGATTAACCTATGCGCTGTTGATAAAATATCTGTGACTATTCTGCAAAAATAGAGAGATTAGGCCGTGTGCGGTCCTGCCAAGAGAGGGCAGAGGTTTTTGCATTTTCTTCGGCCATGGCGCGCGCCGTCTGGCGCATTTGATTTATTTCAGCAAAGCTTGTTGGTGCAGGGCTGATGACCCGCGCCTTTTTGCGGGCAATTTGCATAATGGCAAATGAGCGTTCATTCGTGCCGTCGGGTGATAGTCGGAAGGGTCCATCAATACCGATAAAGCCATCTGGTTGGATCATGTTTTGGAAGGCGAAAGGTGTTGCCTGATCTTGCGCCAAGAGCGTGCCGACAAGACTAACGGCATCATAAACAAGGCTCACCAGGCGTGGCGGTTCTGCGCCATAGGCTCTATTATAATGTCGGCTTAGCAATTCCCATCCTGCTGGGTTGGGTGCGGGATACCAGCCGCCGTTTAGCGGTGGTTCATTCAATAAAGATACGTCATCCCATAAACCCGATCCAAGAAACTGGACAAATTTTGGGTCAATATCAAAATAGGGCAAAAGCGGTGAGACATTTCGCAAGCTCAACCCACCATCTGGAATGAGCACAGCGTCATAGGGTATTTCGCCAATAGTTTCTGTTCTCTCGAGTGCTTGTATCGCGTCGAAGAGAGGTTTTGCGTCAACCTTCAATGTTTTGATGAGTGTCGCTTCATCCTTAATCTCGGGCAAAATCAGCCGCGCCTGATTGAGCAATCGTTCGCGCTCGTTCTTATGCGCAGTTTTGCGCTGCTTGAAGAAGGCAATTTTTTGTGCCGGCTCAAACATTTTTTCTGCGTCATTCGGGTATGTCTCAAGAGCAACAAGGGTCCCGCCATATTCATTAATGACGGGTTCGATATATTCACTCAAGCGCGTGCCATATTCATTATCGGGCAGAAGAGCTGCAAAACGGGTTAAGCCATTCTGAGTGGCGTATTGAATAATCCGATCGAGCGTTTGTTCTGGCAATTGCCCGATCACCCAAACGCCGGGCTCTGCAACACGTCGGTCATTTGAAAGAGCCAAGACTGGAATTGCGGCCCGTGTTGTTTCATCGGCAACGGCGCGAACCGAGGCGCTGAAGAGCGGCCCAATTATAATTTCAGCCCCTTTGCGAATGGCAATTTGGGCCGCAGCACGGGCACCATCGGGCGTGCCCTTTGTATCTTCAAGAATGAGAACGAGGTCATCACGGTCAAGGTCAAACATCGCAAGCTCGATCGCACGTAAGAGTTCCATCGCTAAATTTCTTACGCTTTCGTCCTCGCTGGAAATGGGCAATAAAATAGCAACGCCGTGTCGGCCGTCAGCGCGTTTGTTAATATCGGGGCTGGTGCCTTTGCCAAATCGATTGATGGATTGAAAGCTCGGCTTTTCAAAATAAGAGGCTTGCGGGTTCGTTATTGTGGTTTGCGCTGGACCACATGCTGTGACAACAAAAACCATAGCCATTAAGCTCAGAAATATGCGCGGCATAATATGGGGCTCTCTTTCAATCTTTTTGTCATCACTGCGACCTCTTCATTATATAGACCGTGCATCGCCTGAAATAAAGCCGTCGGCACAAGACTTGTTGCGTTCTTATTTTGCAGAAGGCAAAAGCGAGACTTGCTATCTGCGAAAAATTGGCGTTTTGTTGCGCCATGAGTGATGATTTAGAGCAAACAGATCTATCGCCGTCGGGTCAGTTGGCGCCGGGCCTTTATGTTGTGGCGACCCCTTTGGGTCATGCCCGTGATATTACCTTGCGGGCGCTTGAGGTTTTAAAAGCGGCAGACCTCATATTGTGTGAAGACACGCGGGTAACGCGCAAGCTTGCACAAATCTATGGGATTAAAACACCCTTGCGCGCTTATCATGATCATAATGAAGGGGCTGCCTCTCAGGCTGCTTTGGTCGAACTTTCTGCCGGCAAAGCTGTTGCGCTTGTGAGTGATGCTGGCACGCCCGTTGTCTCTGATCCGGGCTTTCGCCTCACCCGGCTGGCGAGCGCAGAGGGATATAATGTTTTTCCCATCCCAGGTGCCGCTTCTCCTATTGCGGCTTTAAGCGTCTCTGGATTGCCCAGTGACCGCTTTCAATTTCTTGGGTTTTTGCCATCTAAAGCACAAGCGCGCCAGCGGGCCTTAAAGGGGCTGGTTCCCGAAATGGGCACTATTATTTTATTTGAAAGCCCCAATCGCTTATGTGCGCTTTTACAGGATTTATCCCAAATATTTGGGGATATTGAGGCGGTTGTTGCCCGTGAGATGACGAAGAAATTTGAAGAAATTCAACGCGGCACGCCCGATGCGCTTCACGCACATTTTGCAAGTAAGACTGTTCGCGGTGAGTGTGTTGTTCTGTTCTCAATGCCAGAGGCCAAAGCGCCAACTGAAGATGCCGTTGATCTTGCGCTGAGCGCGGCCTTGGCAACTCATTCTGTGCGTGATGCGGCGTCTCTCGTGGCGGAAACATTAAACTTACCTCGTAAGACCGTTTATGCCCGAGCGATTGCGCTGAGTAAGTCAGATGAACCGCATACATCACAAGATGAATAGAAAGCGCAAGGCTCATAAATGGGGCGCAATGGCTGAGCATATTGCGGCTCTTTTGCTTATGCTTAAAGGCTATCGGCTTCTTGCGCGTAATTATCGTCGGCGCGCCGGTGAAATTGATATTGTTGCGTGCCGTCATAAGCTGCTTGTTTTTGTCGAAGTTAAATTTCGTGCTGATCCGTCGACAATTTCTTACGCTATCGCGCCGAGACAATGGCGACGTATTGAAGCCGCTGCTATGAGATTTGTGGCGGAACACCCCGCCTATCAGTCATACACGTGGCGTTTTGATAGTGTTTTGTTGGCGCCTTTTCCGCAACATCGAAAAGACATATATCGCAACTTTGATTGATTGCGCTTACAATGCTTTAAGGTAAAATGCTTAAAAAGCTCGGCCTAGAGCTCTTAAGAATTTGTCTTTGATGAAAAATATATTGAAAGTTAAAGAGGTAAAAATGGGTTTGCGTGTTGCTGTTCAAATGGACCCCATCCAATCGATCGATATTTCGGGTGACACAAGTTTTGCCTTGGCGCTAGAAGCCCAAAACCGTGGGCATATACTTTATTATTATGAGCCAGATCAGCTCGCGCTTTTGAATGGCCGCGTGCGTGCGCGTATGAAACCTTTAACTGTGCAAGATGTTGTCGGCGCGCATTTCACACTCGGTTCAGAAGATACAATTTGGCTCGAAGATATGGACGTGATTTTACTCCGTCAAGATCCGCCATTTGATATGAACTATATTACAACCACACATTTTCTTGAGACGGTCAAGGACACGACGGTGATTATGAATGACCCTGTATCTGTTCGAAACGCGCCTGAAAAAATATTCGTGACGCAGTTTCCAGACCTTATGCCGGAAACCTTGATCACCCGCGATCGTGCTGAAATTAAGGCATTTCGAGCTGCTCATGGCGACATTATTTTGAAGCCTGTCTTTGGCAATGGTGGTGCTGGCATTTTTCGGGTGCGGGCGGATGACGAGAATTTTGGCGCCCTCCTCGATATGTTTTTGCAAACAAGCCGCGAACAGATCATCGCTCAAAAATATATGCCTGCTGTGCGCGCGGGTGATAAGCGGGTTATCTTGGTCGAGGGCGAGGCGGTTGGTGCATTAAATCGTATTCCAGCCGAGGGTGATGCACGCTCTAATGTGCATGTTGGTGGTCGCCCAGAAGCAATCGCGCTTGATGCTCGCGATTATGAAATTGCTGCAAAAATAGGTCCTATTTTGCGCGATATGGGCATTATTTTCGCAGGCATTGATGTGATTGGTGGTTTGCTTACCGAGATTAACGTGACCTCACCAACATGTATTAGAGAAATTCAGGCTTTTGGCGGACCTAATATTGGTGCCCTGATTTGGGATGCCATTGAAGCGCGCGTCGGGAAGCAGTAATTTATCGTGTAAAGACCAGCTTAGCGACGGCCGTAACCTTAAACGAATAAGAAAAATATTGCGGTTTAGCTTTTCGGTGTTTCAGCTTGAATTTTGAGATAGGTTTTTTGTTCTTCCAATATTGAAATTGAAATAATCCGCATTTCGCCAGTTTCAGCGCAATGTAATCGGGCATGTGGCAATTCGTTAAAATTAAGAAGGTCAGCAACTGTCCATACTTTAACCAACTGGTCGCTTGGCGCGTTAGTGATGTTGAGCTGTCGAAAAATTTTCCCAGCCCCCTTTAGGGGTTCGTGTAATATGTCTCCTTGGAGCACATTAATGACAGCTCTTTTTTTAAACATATAATCATTACTCAACAGTAAACTGACTGGGGGTAAGCAATTAATTCCACTTAAACTCTAACATTTTTCTTATTTTTTACAACCCTGGCGGGTCTGGCTTGGCGGTCGGCAAAATTTGCGCCCCAGAAATAGGCTTTTGTGATGGTGAATAGGGTGATAGGCTAAGCCTAACTTGTCGCCAAATAATAAAGAAAAAAATGGTCGCTCTTATCAAAACACTCGCCTTTCGTGGGCTTGAAGCTATTGGCGTTGATGTTCAGGTGCATCTAGCGCCGGGCCAACATGCCTTTAGTGTTGTCGGTTTGGCGGATAAAGCCATTGCGGAAAGTCGCGAACGCGTTCGTGCTGCTTTAAATGTTGTGGGCTTATCACTTCCTTATGATCGCATAACCATCAGCTTATCGCCGGCGGACCTCCCAAAAGAGGGAAGTCATTACGATTTAGCGATCGCTCTTGGCTTGCTGGTGGCTATGGGGGTCCTTAAACAAGACGATGTTGCTGGTTATTATGTAGTCGGTGAATTGGGTTTGGATGGGAGCTGTCGTCCAGTTTCGGGAGCTTTACCCGCAGCGATGGCCGCTTTGGCAAATGGCTTTGGGCTTATCTGCCCAGCTGTAAATGGACCAGAGGCGACGCTATCGGGTATTGCGCGGCCAGATGCTCCCGGGATTGTTGCCGCCCCGCATCTTTTGGCGCTTCTTGCGCATCTTAATGGCACGCGCTTATTGCCAATGCCCGAGCCCGCCTTGCCGCTTATCGCCGATCCGTCGCCTGACTTAGTCGATGTGCGGGGCCAAAGTGAAGCAAGGCTTGCGCTTGAGGTGGCTGCTGCTGGCGGTCATAATATTTTATTCATTGGTCCGCCGGGTGCGGGAAAATCTATGCTTGCAAGTCGCCTGCCGTCTCTTTTGCCACCTTTAACGCCACAAGAGGCATTGGACATTAATATGATCTCAAGCTTTGCAGCGCCATCTGGTTTGACACGACTATCGGCCGAGCGCCCATTTCGTGCCCCGCACCATTCAGCAAGTATGGCGGCGCTCATTGGTGGCGGACGCACGGTGCGCCCTGGCGAGGTGTCCTTGGCTCATAATGGCGTTTTGTTCTTAGATGAATTGCCAGAGTTTCCGCGACAAGTTTTAGACGCGTTGCGCCAGCCGATTGAGGCGGGAGAAGTGCATATTGCGCGCGCGGCTGCGCATGTCACTTACCCCGCGCGCTTCCAGCTTGTCGCCGCGATGAATCCCTGTCGGTGCGGTTATGCGAATGACCCTGATCGGGCATGCAAAAGGCTGCCTGCTTGTATGCAAGATTATCTCGGACGCGTTTCTGGCCCGATGATGGACCGGTTTGACATTATTCTTCAGGTCCCGCCCGTTCCGCTTGGCGATATGTTAACGGCTCACAATAGTGAGCCCTCGAAGAAAGTGGCGGCACGCGTTCTCGCCGCTCGCAAATTACAGTTTGGGCGTCAGGGGAAACTTAACCGAGATTTGGGCAGCACAGGCTTTTTTGCCGCGTCTCACATGTCACCTGGAGCTCAAAAATTGCTGGATCAGATTGTTATGAAAAATGAAATATCAGCCCGTGGTTTTGTCCGCTTATTACGCGTGGCGCGTACATTAGCTGATATTGAAAACAGCGCGATGATATCTGAACAAAGTTTAGCTGTGGCAATGAACTGGCGATATCGTCCTGCTGTAAGGCGCCCATAAAAGCCGATGGCTTTGCAAATTAAGTCAGGCGCATTTAGTCATTACAGCAGTCTTAATTGATCTTCTCTAGGCCGTAACTTGCAATTGCAGCCGTGTTGAGAATTTCAGTTGCGGTTGCTCCGATACGCGCGATTTGTACAGAATGTTCTAGCCCAACAAGAATTGGTCCAATCATTGTTGCACCACCGAGTTCCTCCAGGAGTTTGGTGGAAATGGATGCTGAGTGAATGGCCGGCATGACCAAAATATTCGCTGGCTCGCTGAGGCGACAGAAAGGATATAAGCGCATCGCGTCACGGTTTAGGGCAACATCGACAGCCATTTCGCCTTCATATTCAAAATCAACCTTGCGTTCGTCTAAAATGTGAACAGCTTCGCGGACATAAACCGAGCGGTCGCCCTCTGGGTGTCCAAAGGTTGAATAAGCGAGCATGGCAACACGCGGCTCATGGCCGAGCGCGCGGGCTGTCTTTGCCGATTGTACGGCTATATCGGCAAGCTCTTCACTGGTTGGCATGTCAATCACATTGGTATCGGCAACCATAATAGTTCTGCCGCGTGCAATCATCATGGTTAAGCCCATGACACGATGGTTGGGGCGCGGGTTAATCACCTCGCATACTTCTTCAAGGGCAATCGAATAACTCCGCGTGACACCCGTGACCATGGCATCGGCATCGCCATTTGCAAGCATGCATGCGCCATAGATATTACGATCATTGCTGACCATGCGGTGGCAGTCGCGTTGAAGATGGCCTTTGCGTTGTTTGCGCTGATAAAGATAGTCTGCATATGCGTCTTGGCGCGTTGAATTGCGCGTATCGTGAACGATTAAGTCGGTGCGATCACTTAAGCCAAGTAATTCCATTTGCTCGCGAACGATTTGCTCTGTGCCAATTAATATGGGCTGGCCGAGTCCTAAATCCGCATAGGCCGCGGCCGCGCGGATCACCTGTTCTTGCTCGCCTTCGGCAAAGATCATGCGTTTGGGTGATTTTCGGGCTTTATTAATGATGATCTGGAGCGAGCTCGCGGCGGGGTCAAGGCGTGCCGTGAGCTGTTCGCGGTAGCGATCGACATCAATAATTGGTTTGCGTGCAACACCGCTATCCATTGCCGCTTGGGCAACGGCAACGGGAATATCTCTAATAAGCCGCGGGTCGAAAGGCACGGGAATGATATAGTTAGGACCAAATCGAGGGCGTTCGCCGCTATAAGCCGCGGCAACTTCATCCGGCACGTCTTCGCGCGCCAGCATGGCAAGCGCATTGGCGCAGGCAATTTTCATCTCTTCGTTAATGGTGCTGGCACGCACGTCGAGAGCGCCACGGAAAATATAGGGAAAGCCGAGCACATTATTGACTTGATTAGGATAATCAGAGCGCCCTGTGGCCATGATTGCGTCATCACGCACTTTAGCGACTTCTTCTGGTGTAATTTCTGGATCCGGATTAGCCATGGCAAAAATAATCGGCTGGTCAGCCATTGATTTTACCATTTCAGGAGTAATCGCGCCTTTTGCAGATAATCCAAGGAATACATCAGCGCCAACCATGGCTTGTTCAAGTGTCCGCGCGTCAGTGGTCACGCTATGTGCGGATTTCCACTGATTCATGCCTTCGCTGCGGCCTTTGTAAATCACGCCTTTGGTGTCGCATAAAATAGCACTTTCAGACGGGAGCCCCATTGCTTTGATCAGCTCAAGACAGGCAATACCGGCAGCGCCAGCGCCATTCACAACAATTTTTACGTCTTTAATGTCGCGTCCAGTTAAAAAGAGGGCATTGATAAGACCGGCTGCGCAAATAATGGCTGTGCCGTGCTGGTCATCATGAAATACTGGAATATCCATTAATTCGCGTAAACGCTGTTCAATAATGAAACAGTCTGGCGCTTTAATGTCTTCAAGGTTGATGCCGCCAAATGACGGCCCAAGATAACGGACCGCGTCTACAAAAGCGTCAGTATCTTCTGTGTCGATTTCGAGGTCGAAACTGTCAACATCGGCAAAGCGCTTAAATAAAACAGCTTTTCCTTCCATAACCGGCTTGGAGGCAAGGGCGCCAAGATTGCCAAGGCCTAAAATGGCCGTGCCATTTGATATAACGCCGACCATATTACCGCGGGTTGTGTAGTCGTAAGACGCGTCAGGGTTTTCAGCGATGGCCTTTACTGGCGCCGCAACACCTGGTGAATAGGCGAGCGAGAGATCCCGCTGGGTTGCCATTGGTTTTGTTGCTACGATCTCAAGCTTTCCTGGTTTTCCGCGTGTGTGGAACCGAAGTGCTTCTTGATCTGTGAAAGATTTATCGCTCGACATTATTATAATCCTAAATTTCTTTTATTTCTTTTAGGCCTTTGAGGTCGATATAACAAGGAGCAGTCATGTTTTCATTAAAATAATTTGGGTTTTAGCGTCTCGCACCCTTTCCCAATTACGCGGCTCTGTTAGACTGCGCCCATGACCGCAAAATCTATTTCTGAACCGACAGCCTTAGATGGCGTAACGCCGATGATGGCGCAATATCTCACCATAAAGTCTGCCCATGAGGACTATTTGGTTTTTTATCGTATGGGCGACTTCTATGAATTGTTTTTTCAGGATGCGGTGACAGCCGCCAGTGCACTTGATATTACATTGACCCATCGGGGCAAGCATCTAGGCGCGGATATACCGATGTGCGGTGTCCCGTTTCATGCATCCGAAGCCTATTTGCACCGCTTGATTAGGCAGGGGTTTAAAGTTGCGGTTTGTGAGCAAACAGAAGATCCTGCCGAAGCAAAGAAGCGCGGCAGTAAGTCGGTTGTGCGTCGAGAAGTTGTTCGGCTGGTAACGCCTGGCACGTTGAGCGAGGAAGGCTTGCTTGAGGCCCGCGCTCATAATTTCTTATCTGCAATTGCGGCCATTGGCGGGGCGTCGGCGCTGGCCTGGCTGGATATGTCGACAGGCGAGTTTTGGGTGAGCGACGTTCATCCCGATGACCTTCCTGGCACATTAGCCCGCCTTGCGCCGAGCGAGCTTTTGATGATCGATGATGCGCGAGATGAGACACTCAGCTCGTTCCATCAAGTGGTTCAAGATGTATCCCCCATGACAACTATAACGGGCCGCGCTCTGACCCAGAGCCTTTCAGACATGGCGCCCAGTCTGATTGCCCAGTGTTTTGAGGAAAAGCTAGATACTACACCGCTATCGCGACCCATGTTGGGCGCGATTGCACTTTTGCTCGACTATTTGGTGACAACGCAAATCACGAGCATCCCTCGCTTGTCTGTGCCTCAAATCTTTAACTCACACGCTTATATGGATATTGACGCCGCGACGCGCCAAAATCTTGAGCTGGTGCGGACGCAGTCCGGATCTTTTAAAGGTAGCTTATTATCAACAATCGACCGCACCTTAAGTGCAGCAGGTGCCCGCGTTTTATCGCATTGGTTATCAGCTCCCTTGTTGAAGCGTGCGGAGATTGAGGCCCGTCATAATGGTGTTGCCTTTCACCTCGATCAAACCAATGCAACCCATGACATTATGAATGCCTTAAAAACCGTACCTGATGTTAGTCGTGCTCTAAGCCGCCTTGCCCTGGATCGCGGAGGCCCGCGAGATTTATTGAACATTGGGCGAGCCATTCAAGCGGGGCAATATATCCGACGGGTTTTGGCGCCCTTAGAGTTGCCGCAAATTCATCATTACTGGGCTGTTGAGATAGAAAGCCAGCTCAATGCCTTGCAGGATATCGTGTGCCGCGCAGTAGAAGAGCAGCCCCCACTCATAACGCGTGATGGAAATTTTATTCGATCTGGCTTCGATCCTGCGCTCGATGAGGTGCGGGCCCTGCGCGACGAAAGCCGACGTATCATTGCCGCGCTTCAGGCACGATATATTGAACAGACCGGCGTCAAAGCGCTCAAAATAAAATATAATTCTGTTCTCGGCTATCATATTGATGTGCCGGCTGGACAAGGCGACAAATTGGTGGCGCCGCCCTTTAATGAGACCTTTATTCACCGCCAGACCTTGGCAAGCTCGGTGCGGTTTTCAACCACAGAACTCGCAACGCTTGCCGGCGAAATTAGTCGTGCAGGCGAAACCGCACTTCACCGCGAGCTTACCTTATTTTCTGAGTTACGTGAGCAGGTCTTAATTGTTGCCCCACGCCTTGAGGCGCTTGCGGGTGCCTTGGCTGGACTTGATGCTATTGTATCCTTGGCGGTTTTGGCGCGGGAGCAAGATTGGACGCGCCCGCATCTGCATGATGATATGCGGTTTGATATTGAAGGCGGCCGTCACCCTGTGGTGGAGGCGGCGTTAGACAAAACCCGCGCTCGATTTGTTGCGAATAATTGTAGCCTAACCGACCCTGAGAAAGATGCGGCGCGGCTTTTATTGCTCACGGGCCCCAATATGGCGGGTAAGTCGACCTTCCTCCGTCAAAACGCCTTAATTGCTATTCTAGCTCAGATGGGCAGCTATGTGCCTGCAAAGTCAGCGCATATTGGCTTGGTTGATCGCGTATTTAGTCGGGTTGGCGCGGCCGATGATCTTGCGCGCGGGCGGTCTACATTTATGGTGGAAATGGTTGAGACGGCGGCTATTTTGAAAAATGCGACACCGCGTAGCTTGGTTATTCTCGATGAAATTGGGCGCGGGACAGCAACCTTTGATGGACTTTCTCTTGCCTGGTCTTGTGTGGAATATTTACATGAAGTGACGGGGTGCCGGACATTATTTGCAACCCATTATCATGAGTTAACAGCGTTAACGGAACGAATGTCGCGCATGTTTAATATGACCATGCGGGTGAGAGAACACGCTGGAGAGTTGGTCTTTTTGCACGAAGTTGCGCTTGGTGCCGCAGATCGATCTTACGGCATTCATGTTGCCGAGCTTGCTGGATTGCCGACTTCCGTCACCGAGCGCGCCAAAGTTATTTTGGAGACCTTGGAGGAGAGCCGTTCGGCCAGCCCGCTTGCGCCGACACTGGATGGTTTGCCATTGTTTGAGGTAGGCGTTGTGCGACAGCCGGAGACAGATGCTTTGCGAGATGCGTTAACAGATATTGACCCCGATCGTTTATCGCCGCGGGACGCACTCGATTGGCTCTATCGATTACGCAAAATGCTTTAGCGCGTTTTATTTTTAAATGACGCGCATCTCAGATGCGTTCAAGCGTGCGGTGTGTTAGACTAAGTCAGACGGATGATGGAGACGATATGGCAAAATTGCCTATTCAACAAGAAACAGCCAAGAAGCCAGTAATTCCACCCAAGGCGCTTATTGAGGGAAGCCAATTGCGGGTTGCGCTGAGTGCAATAGCGCGTGCGCATCAAGGCAGTGATGTGACCTTGCGCAATGAAGCGCTTGGTTTGTTAAAGGCAACGATGAGCGATGGCCGCGCCTATGCCCAAACTGAATTTGAAAGCGGGAAAATTAATGGCGAAAAATGCAGTATTTTTCTTTCCCATCTCATGGATGAGTTACTAGGCGCCATTTGTGACTTTACACTCATACACGTTCTGCGGTTGGCCAATCCAACGGATGCCGAAAAGGTTGGCGTTGTTGCTGTGGGCGGCTATGGCCGCGGGCAACTTGCGCCCTATTCCGATGTCGATTTACTGTTTTTGCTCCCCTATAAAAAGAATGCTTCATCCGAGCAATTTGTCGAATATGTGCTCTATATGCTTTGGGATATGGGCCTGAAAGTTGGGCACGCCACACGCACAGTTAATGAATGCGTCAGCCAAGCGCTTGATGATATGACGGTCCGCACCTCTATGCTCGAGGCGCGCCATTTGTGGGGCGAAGATGCTCTTTACGCTGATTTCTTAAAAGCTTTTAAAACGAAGGTTAAAAAAGGAACCAGCCGCGATTTTGTAAGCGCTAAACTTGAGGAGCGTGATCAACGTCATAATCAATCGGGTCGGTCGCGTTATTTGGTTGAGCCAAATCTCAAAGAGGGTAAGGGCGGGCTGCGAGATTTGAACACGTTGTTTTGGGTCGCTAAATATTGTTATGACATTGATGATATTGACGCCCTTATTGACCTTGAGGTTTTGCAAAAAGATGAGCTTGCTTTATTTAAGCGATGCGCTCGATTTTTATGGTCTGTTCGGTGCCACTTACATTTTATGAGTGGTCGTGGCGAGGAGCGCCTCAGTTTTGATGTGCAAACAGAGTTAACACGCCGCATGGGCGTTAAGCCAACCAAAGGGCTCAATGCCGTTGAGCGGTTTATGCGCCAATATTTTCTTGTCGCAAAAGATGTTGGCGACCTCACGGCTATTTTTTGTGCCGCTCTTGAAGAAGAGCAGACAAAGAAAAGCCGTCTTGTGCGCCTGCCCGCCCTGTTTCGTCGCCAAAAAAATGTGCATGGATTTGCAATTAGCAAGGGACGGCTTGCCCCAGCGCGCCCTGATGTATTTGAACAAGACCCCGTTAATCTTATTCGGGTTTTTAACCTGGCTGACAAATATGGCCTTGATATTCATCCCGATACGATGCGCGAGCTTACGCGATCATTGCATTTAATTGATCGTAAATTGTGTCAATCTGAAGAAGCAAATACGCTCTTCTTGGAAATTCTAACGTCGCGAAAAGACCCTGAGCGCGCCCTTCGCCGTATGAATGAAGCGGGGGTCTTGGGGCGGTTTATTTCAGATTTTGGACGGATCGTTGCCCTCATGCAATTTAATATGTACCACCATTATACGGCCGATGAGCATTTGCTGCGCGCCATTGGTATATTGTCTGAAATTGATCGCGGCCTACACCAAAAGGATCATGCCTTGGCCAGCCAGCTGATGAGCGGCGCGGTGAACCGGCGTGTCATTTATTTGGCGATGCTTTTACATGATATCGCAAAGGGGCGTCCGGAAGATCATTCTGTAGCTGGGGCTCGGATTGCCCGCAAGCTTGGCCCGCGTTTAGGGTTTAGTGCTGAAGAAGTGGAACTTACGGCTTGGTTGGTTGAAGAGCATTTGGTCATGAGCGATGTCGCCCAACGTCGTGATTTAAGTGACCCGAAGACGATTGAAGCTTTTGTTTCATTCGTCCAATCGGCCGAGCGGTTAAAACATTTATATGTTTTAACGGTGGTTGATATTCAGGCGGTTGGCCCGGGCGTTTGGAACAGCTGGAAGTCACAGCTGCTGCGTGATCTTTATGAAGAAGCTGAAGCCATTCTGACGGGTGGGGGATCAATGGCTAAGCGTAGCATCCGGTTAGATCGTGCCCGTACGGCGCTTAAGGATTTACTCACCGGCCAATCGCCGAAAAAAGTTGAGGCTTATCTCAAGCGCCACCAAGATGCCTATTGGCTCAATTTCGATTTGGCAATTCAGCGACGTCATTATGATCTATTAACCCAATCACATGACGATGAGATGGTTGTTGATTTCTATTTCGATGATTTGCGTGGAGTAACGGCTGTGACATTTATCAGCCCCGACCACCCTGGTCTGTTTGCCCGCCTCACAGGTGCATGCGCTGTGGCCGGGCTTAATATTCTTGATGCGCGCATTACGACCACGCGTGATGGCATGGCGGTTGATACGCTCTATGTGCGAGATCCCGAAACGGAAGGCCCGCTTAGTAAGGCACGCCAAGACAGATTGCGCGAGACAATGCGAGGCGTTCTCTTGGGTGAAATCAGTGCGCCAGATAATTTTGCCCCAGTACGTGTCGCGCGCCGGTTAAATGCATTTAATGTTCCGGCTCGAGTTATGATTGACAATGATCTATCCGATCAAGCAACAGTGATTGAAGTCAGCGGACTGGATCGCCCAGGATTGTTGCATGCTTTATCGCGTGATTTGTTTAATGATAATGTGTCAATTACGGCAGCGCGAGTTGCCACATGGGGTGAGCGCGCTGTCGATGTTTTTTATGTTACCGACCTCATGGGTTATAAAATAACAAACACGGCAAAACTGACAAAAATAACAAACCGGTTAAAAGCGGTTATTGCCGATCCGGCGGCGAGCGCGCGCCCCGCGGCGCGGCGCGATAAGGTTTTGTCATAATGTCACGATCAAACCAACAGGCTGCGCCAGATACGCCGCCCGCTAAACCCAATGTGTTGCGCGCGGCCTTATCGGTAGGCTCGGCGACATTAATCAGTCGTATTACAGGATTGGTGCGAGATATATTTGTTGCCGCGGCTTTGGGTGCAGGTCCGATCTCTGATATTTTTGTTGTGGCATTTCGATTGCCAAATTTATTTCGACGGTTATTTGCCGAAGGCGCTTTTAGTGCTGCTTTTGTGCCGCTCTATTCTGAGCAGCTTGAAAAAAATGGTGAGACAGATGCGCGGAATTTCGCATCTTCTGTTTTTGCTGTTTTGTTATTGGCGCTTGTCTTATTTACGGCCATCGCGCAAATCTTCATGCCTTATTTGGTTATGGCCATCGCGCAGGGTTTTACAGCGAATTCAGAGCAATTTGACTTGGCTGTTTATTATACGCGTATTGCGTTTCCTTATTTATTATTCATGTCGCTTCTTGCTTTTTACTCGGCTCTGCTGAATGCGCGAGGATCCTTTTTTGCGCCAGCCTTTGCCCCTGTCTTATTAAATATTGTGCTCATCTCTGCCCTAACGATTGCATTTATCACTGATGGCATTGCGATTGATTATTTGATTTGGGGGGTTGCTATTGCGGGCGCGGTTCAATTGGCCTGGGCTGTGATTGCCGCTTTTCGGCGGGGCATTACGATTGATCTAACCTTGCCGCGACTAACCCCGGATGTGCGCAAATTATGGTGGCTTGCAATACCAGGTATTCTGGCGGCAGGTATTGGGCAAATTAATTTGCTTGTCGGGACCTCAATTGCAACCGCCCAGGCGGGCGCGGCCTCATGGCTTTATTATGCTGATCGCTTATATCAGTTGCCAATGGGTATTGTGGGTGTGGCTTTGGGTGTTGCTTTATTGCCAACAATGTCGCGGTTTATTTCCGCAGGAGATCTCAAGGGCGCGAGACAAAGCCAGTCCAATGCGATTGTGAGTGGTATGGCGCTGACCATCCCGGCAGCCGTAGGTCTTGCAGTTTTAGCTGAACCGCTTGTGCAAATCTTTTTTGAACGAGGCGCTTTTACGACCGAAGATCGATTGGCGACAGCCGCCGCGGTTCGGATTTTTTGCCTTGGCTTACCGGCTTTTATTTTGATTAAATTATTACAGCCGGCGTTTTTTGCGCGCCAAGACACGCGCACACCATTGATCGATGGCGCCATCGGTGTTGTTGTTAATATTGGTTTGTCACTGCTCTTATTCGACGATTATGGCCATTTGGCGATTGCATTTGCAACTATTTGCGCTGGCTATGTTACGCTTGCCTTAACCTTTGTGCGGGTCTTGGTGCTTGGCTATTGGCGCCCAGAGTTGAATTTAATTTGGCGTCTCATTGCGCAAATTTTATCGGCATTGACAATGGGGTTCAGTGTTTATCTTTTTGTTGAGCGGTTAAACCCAGGCACGCCTTTGTCTCTTGTGGGCGTGACCTTGTTGGCCGTTGCTATTGGGGCGTGCATTTATGGTATTTGCCTTTGGGTTTTGCGAGGCTTTACGCGGGCAGATCTCACACGCTTGCGCCGGCGTTAATAATTCGTCATAAATGCCAGATACTGAGGGAGGCACAATTATGTCATCACACCCAAGCGATGGTTCGACTACAAAATTACAGGACGCGACTGTTGTGCCGCGTGTTTTGTCAGGTGTGCAGCCAACTGGAAATTTACATCTTGGCAATTACCTCGGCGCTATTCGTAATTTTGTCGCCCTACAAGAAACACATGAATGCTTTTATTGTGTGGTTGACCTTCATGCCATTACTGTTTGGCAAGACCCCGCTGAGCTAGCGCGTAACACGCGCGAAGTGGCGGCGGCGTTTATTGCGTCGGGGGTCGACCCTTCAAAACATGTCATTTTCAATCAGAGCCAAGTCTCTGAGCATGCCGAACTTGCGTGGGTTTTAAACTGCGTTTCTCGCATGGGATGGTTAAATCGCATGACCCAATTTAAAGAAAAGGCGGGCAAGCAAAGAGAAAACGCGTCTGTTGGTTTATATATTTACCCAAACTTGATGGCGGCTGATATTCTTTTATATCGTGCGACCCATGTTCCGGTCGGCGATGACCAAAAGCAACATTTGGAACTTGCTCGGGATATTGCGCAGAAATTTAATAATGATTTTGATCATGCCGAGGGTGGCCCCGGCTATTTTCCTTTGCCGGAGCCCCTCATTCAGGGACCCGCGACACGCGTGATGTCGTTGCGGGATGGGTCGTCTAAAATGTCCAAATCGGATGTTTCGGATATGTCGCGGATTACCCTATCCGACGATGCCGATACGATTATGCGCAAAATTAAAAAGGCTAAAACAGATCCTGATGTCTTGCCTGAATCTATTGAGGGACTTGAGGGGCGGCCTGAAGCCTCTAATCTTTTAGGTATTTATGCTGCACTTGCCGAGGTTCCTCTAAGCCAGGCTGTTGATGGCTTTGCTGGCCAGCAGTTTTCGGCACTTAAAAATGGGTTATCCGATCTATTAATTGAGAAAATGGCGCCCATCACAAACGAAATGCAGCGTTTGATGGCTGATCCTGGCCATGTGGATGATATTCTTGCCCAAGGCGCGGCGCGAGCGCGCGCTGTTGCAGCGCCGATTATGGCGGATATTAGAGAAAAAGTTGGTTTTTTGGGGGCGCGCCGTAAATGAGGCTTGCCGCCTCGGTGCAGTAGTGTCACGATAGCATTATGGATATAAATAAACATTTACAACGAAAGTTTTTAGTTGTTGTCGACGGAACGCCAGAAAGCCATTCCGCTGTTTATTTTGCAGCGCGACGGGCCCATGGCACCGGCGGGAAAGTCACGCTATTGTTGATTTTGGATAAAGAAAATTATTCTCATTGGCTCGGTGTTGGCAATCTCATTCAAGAAGAGGCGCGCGCTGAAGCTGAAGCCGTTTTACGCGAATTGGCGGTTTTGATTGAAGATCTTGGCGGAGATAAGCCTGAACAACATATCCGCGAGGGCCAGGCGGTCACAGTTATCCGCGAGCTTCTTGCTGAAGATTCCACAATCTCGACCCTTGTTTTGGCCTCTGGCACGGATCCATCGGGTCCAGGCCCTCTCGTCTCAGCGCTGGCGCGGGGTAAAACTGAATTTCCAATTCCTGTGACCGTTATTCCTGGCGGCCTATCTGATGAAGAAATTGATGCTCTAACCTAATAGCCTTTTTCTTTTAGCGTTAAGAGCCTATATCAAGAGACATATGTAAAATAAGATGCGTGCAGCAGAAAGGGTTTCTCATGTTCATACAGACTGAAGCAACACCAAATCCGTCGACCTTAAAGTTTATGCCTGGGCGTGAAGTCATGGGCACACAAGCGCCGATGGATTTTCCAAATGAAGATGCTGCCACTGCGTCGCCTTTGGCCGTAAGCTTATTTCGCACAGGCCTCGTCGAGGGTGTTTTTTTGGGCTCTGATTTTATTGCCGTTACCAAGAAAGACGGCGAATGGCAGCATGTAAAACCGGCCTTGCTGGCGGCCATTATGGATCATTTTGTTGCCGGCCTACCGGTTATGAATGAGCAGGCGCTCAGTCAGCCCGGTGATGACAGTCAAGACGACCCGACGGTATCAGCCATTAAGCAGTTAATTAATACGCGCATTCGTCCTGCTGTTGCGCAAGACGGGGGCGATATTGTGTTTCATGATTTTACTGATGGTGTTGTGTCGCTTCATATGCGTGGTGCCTGTGCGGGCTGTCCCAGTGCAACCGCGACCTTAAAACAAGGCATTGAGAACCTATTGCGGCATTATGTGCCTGAGGTCATAGAGGTTCGCGCCGTTATCTAAGGTTATACTATTTATATTATAATGAGTTTTAGGAGTCAGACGTGACATCAGTAATTTCAGATCAGGCCTTGGATCAACTTTTTCGTCAGGCGCGTTCTCAGAATGCATGGCACGACAAGCCCGTAACCGATGATCAGCTTGAAGCTATTTATGATTTGATGAAAATGGGCCCAACCAGCGCGAATTGCTCCCCTATGCGCCTTGTTTTTGTGCGCACGCCAGCTGCCAAAGAAAAATTGGCGCCGCTCATGATTGAAACAAATCAAGAGAAAGTCCGACAAGCACCGGTGACGGCGATTATTGCCTATGACACGAAATTCTATGACCGTATTCCAGAATTATTTCCGCATAATCCTGGCGCGCGCGACTGGTTTGCGCATGTTCCTGAGCTTGCTGCTATGACAGCGATACGCAACAGCACTTTGCAAGGCGCTTATTTTATGATTGCTGCGCGTGCGCTTGGTCTAGATGTTGGCCCCCTCTCAGGCTTTGATGAAGAAGGTGTGAATAATCAATTCTTTTCCGATGGTGCATTTAAAACCAATTTTATCTGTTGTCTTGGACATGGCGATGAAACCGCTGTTTTTGAGCGCAGTCCCCGTCTAGCGTTTTTGGATGCCTGTCAGCTTGTCTAAGGCCGGACCGTTTTTGCTTGCTTGTGACACGACACAAGGCGCCTGTTCTGTTGCCATAACCAAGGGCGATGAACTTCTCACAGAAATAATCGTGCCTATGGCACGTGGTCATGCCGAAGCAATAATGCCTATGATTATTGAGGTATTGGAAGAGGTTGGCGTTGCGCCAGCGCAACTTGAGCGGCTTGCCGTTACGACAGGTCCCGGCACATTCACGGGTGTACGTTTGGGGTTGGCGGCGTGTCGCGCATATGCCGTTGCTTTGGATGTGCCGCTTATGGGCATACCCACCATGCAGGCTATGGCACAGGCTGCGACAGTGGATCAGCCGGTTTTTGTGGCAATTGACGCCCGGCGCGATGAGCTCTATTGCCAGTTATTTTCAAAAATCCAAAGCCCTCAGGGGCGCGCCGGACTGACCTCGCCATTGGTAATTGCACGTGATGCACTAGCCCAATATTTGCCAGATGAGCCCTTCGCCGTTATTGGAACAGGCGCTTCTTTTGTCCTTGATCAATCATCCATTGCCAATTTGTCAGATGCTCCGGAATATCCGCAAGCACGATATGTTGCCAGTATGGCTGGCGCCCAAAATTGGTCGGATTTGTCGGCTCAGACTTTACCTGAGCCAATATATCTCCGCGCCGCAGATGCCACACTTCCTGATCCGAACAAACGGCCAGCACATGCCGTTGTGCAAGATTAAATGCACAGCTTAATGCCGACGCACGCAGCGGTCTGTGCCCAATTACACAGTTTGTGTTTTGATCGACCATGGTCTGAACAGAGTTTCCTCAACACGCTGTCTGATCTCAATGTTTTTGGGTTTTATGCAGAAGAGGAAGGTTTTATTTTGTGCCGTTCGGTGCACGATGAGGCTGAAATTCTAACGCTGTGCACTGTGCCGCAAAAGCGACGCTCAGGGCTTGGATCCTATCTTGTTGGTGCTGCGCTTGAAGCGTTTCGAGAGCTCGGCGTTCTAAATATTCATTTAGAAGTGGCAGAGACGAATCTCGCGGCGCGGGCGCTCTATATTAAATTGGGGTTTCGTGAGACAGGATGTCGTCCAAATTATTATGGGACAGAGACCGCAATTTTAATGCAGTTTGATTGTTCTGACTGAATGCAATATGTTTAAACTGTGCTTTGAAAGGCGACGGGTAAGAGATAGTAATGAGTAATAAGAATGAAAATGCGCGGAGCCCAAAGGCCGAGAATATCGGTGACTTTGAGAGCAAGGCACAAGAGGCGGGCATGCGTATGACGGAGCAACGCCGCGTTATTGCTCGTGTTTTGGCTGAAAGCGATGATCACCCAGATGTCGAAGAGGTCCACCGTCGTGCGGCGGAGCAAGATGCAGGTATTTCGATTGCGACCGTATATCGAACTGTCCGCTTATTTGAAGAAGCAGGTATTTTAACCCGCCATGAATTTGGTGATGGCCGTGCGCGTTATGAGCCCGTTTCGGAGGGTCATCACGACCATTTGATTGATATACAATCGGGACAGGTTATCGAATTTATTAATGAGGAAATTGAGCGCCTGCAGCAAGAGATTGCAGAAAAGCTTGGCTATCGCCTTGTTGATCATCGCCTAGAACTTTACGGCGTGCCAATTAAAAAAGGGTGATAGATTTTGAATGAAGGTCTCAGATAAGGCGTTGGGTTGGGTATGAAAGTACTATTGCGGATGGTGGCCTTTGTTTGCCTCACGATTGTGGTGGCCCCTCTTCAGCTTATCTTTTTATTCGTCTTTCCATTCGGTGCGCGCTGGTTGCCGGTCTATTATTTTCGAACCTTGCTTTGGCTTTTTGGCGTGCGCGTTGTGTTGCAAGGCGATCACCCAACCGATCAGACATTAATTGTCTGCAACCATATTAGCTGGTTGGATATTTTGGTTTTAGGGGCACAACGCCCTGTGCATTTTGTTGCGAAGGCGGAAATCTCGTCCTGGCCTTTATTTGGTCAAATGGCCAAGCTTCACCGAACAATCTTTATTGATCGCACCCGCCGCCACCAAGCGCGCGCCCAAAACACGTCTATTGTATCACGACTAGAGAAAGGCGATTGCCTCGTCCTTTTTCCAGAAGGCACAAGCAGCGATGGATTACGTGTCCTGCCGTTCAAGTCTGCTTTGTTTGCAGCTGTGATGCCTGATAAGGGTCAAATGCAATATCCGGTGCAACCTGTTAGCATGGTTTATACGCGCAAATCAGGTCTGGCGATGGGGCGTCGGCAGCGCTCGGCTTATGGGTGGTATGGTGATACAGAGCTTGTCCCACATTTGCTCTATGTTCTGGCCTCGCCCTCAATCCAAATTGACCTCTATTACCATACCGTTCCAAGCCAAGATGTGGCAGCGCATCGCAAAGAGCTCGCGCTATATTGTGAGTCTTTGGTGAGAAACGGCATGGAGCAGATTGTAAGGCAAGGGCTTGCTCCGACGCCAGAAAATGGATAAGCCAATTCTATGGAAAAAACACAAGACCAGATCGCTAAGCAGAATCTCAAAGGTTGCTATATAAAAACCTACGGATGTCAGATGAATGTTTATGATAGCGAGCGCATGGCCGAGGCAATGGCGGCGGCGGGCTATCGTTCTGTCGACACGCCCGAGGCGGCCGACATGATTATTTTAAACACATGCCATATCCGCGAAAAAGCCGCTGAAAAAGTATATTCAGAATTGGGCCGACTGAAACCTTTAAAGGATAAAAACCAGGATCTCATATTTGGTGTTGCCGGTTGTGTGGCGCAAGCTGAGGGTGCTGAGATGATCCGTCGGGCACCAAGTGTCGATATGGTGTTTGGGCCCCAAACCTATCAAGCTCTGCCAGATATGTTGAATGAGTTGGCGCAGACGCGCGCAGCAGGCAAACAGGCGCGGATTGTGAGAACCGAGTTCCCCGCCGAAGAAAAATTTGAGGCTTTGCAGTTGCAAGAACGTAAGCCGATAACGCGCTTGCCGACAGCTTTTGTCACCATTCAAGAGGGGTGCGATAAGTTTTGTACATTTTGCGTTGTGCCATACACGCGCGGTGCAGAGGTTTCCCGCGCTGCGCTTGATATTGTGCAGGAGGCTGAGGCTTTGGCGGCTCAAGGCGTGAAAGAAATTACGCTACTTGGGCAAAACGTTAATGCTTGGCATGATCGTGAAACAGGTACGGGACTGGCTGCTTTGCTAAGGCGCTTATCTGATATTAATGGCCTTGCGCGGTTGCGTTTCACAACATCACACCCAAATGATATGGATGAAGACTTAATCGCTGCCCACGGGAATTTACCTAAATTAATGCCTTATCTGCATTTACCTGTGCAGGCTGGTTCTAATAAAATTTTAAAGGCAATGAACCGCCACCATACTGCTGAGCATTATATGGATCTGGTCAGCCAATTTCGTTTGGCGCGCCCCGACTTGGCTTTATCGTCGGATTTTATTGTTGGTTTCCCTGGTGAGACAGATAATGATTTTGAACAGACAATGGCACTTGTTGCCAAAGTAACATATGCGCAGGCCTTCTCTTTTAAATATTCCCCCCGCCCGGGCACGCCAGCAGCAGAAGAAAACCAGGTGGATGAGGACGTAAAGTCCAAACGTTTGGCGGCGCTTCAAGATTTGTTGAACAAACAACAAAAGGAATTTAACGAAAGCCTGATTGGCCGTGAACTGCCTGTTTTGTTTGAGCGTAAAAGTAAAATAGAAGGACAAATTACCGGACGCAGTCCCTATTTACAGCCTGTTCATGTTTATATGAACGAAACTGCATTGGGTGAGCTTGTTACTGTTCGGGTAACTGGCGCGCATGCAAATTCATTAAGTGCGGTTGCGCTTGATTAAGCAAAAATCACATATAGACAAATGGCAAGATGGCCTTGTTTTTTTAAACAAATATAGAGATAGTTATCGGTAATGATATTCGTTGGGATAAATTCTTTGCAAAAAAACTATAGCGAGGCGTTGCGTGGGATCTAGCCGAAGTGAGTTAGAAAAATTGCAGCCGAAAGCAAGTGATGCAAAGCCACTGATCATAGATTTTGATGACAACTCATTGCTCATTGAGCTATACGGCGCGCAAGGCCGCAATCTCTTGCGTATAGAAGAAAAATTAGGTGTGAGCATTGCCAATCGCGGCAATCGGGTTGTCGTAACGGGCGATCAGGCTGACTGCCATCGCGCGGAGAAAGTGTTAACAATGCTTTATGCGCGGCTAAGCGGCGGCGCTGAGTTGGTTTCTGGAGATGTTGATGGAGCTATTCGTATGAGCGCGGCGAAAGAAGAAAAAGTAAAACGCCGGGAATTTGGGCCGATGATTAAGACGCAAAAAAGAGAGTTATTACCTCGGTCCCCAAACCAAGCTGATTATATCTCAGCTCTTTTATCTGATGAATTGGTTATTGGGACGGGGCCTGCGGGCACGGGTAAAACATATTTGGCGGTCGCAGCGGCTGCCGCCATGCTGCAAGATGGATTAATTGATCGCATTATTTTATCCCGCCCGGCTGTCGAGGCGGGGGAGCGGCTCGGGTTTTTGCCTGGCGATATGCGAGATAAGGTCGACCCTTATCTCCGCCCTCTTTATGATGCGCTTTATGACATGTTGCCCGGGCCACAAGTTGCACGCGGTTTGGAGTCTGGCGAAATTGAAATTGCACCTCTGGCCTTTATGCGCGGTAGGACGTTGCGCAACGCATTTGTAATTCTCGATGAAGCGCAAAATGCGACACCTATGCAGATGAAAATGTTTCTAACGCGTATGGGCGAAAATAGCCGCATGGCGATTACGGGCGACCCAACACAAGTCGACCTTCCTTTTGGTGCAAAATCGGGCCTAAAGGATGCTTTGGAAATATTGCCGTCTGTTGCTGGCGTTTCCATTATTCGGTTTGCCGAAGAGGATGTTGTGCGCCACGATATGGTGACACGTATTGTAAAGGCATATAATAAGCGCGACGGACAAAGGCTTCGGCTGTCTGATCGTGAAAAAAATGAAGATCATGACAAACCTGCGGATGACCAATAATTATGCCTAAGGATCCAGACAGGCCGCGTGCCGATCATTCCAACAAACTGCCTGCGGCGACTGTCGAGATGACCCAGGACCATGAAGAGTGGCAAGCCCACCACTCTTTTGTTTTATCTTTGTTGCAAGAACTCATTCAATTGCTAGAGCTTCACTATGGTGAATTGAGTGTGGTCCTCACCCATGACAGACGAATTGCGGAATTAAATGCGCAGTACCGTCATCAAAACAAGCCAACCAATGTGTTGAGTTTCCCTGCTTTGTCATTAGAGGGTCCCATTGATGTGGCGGGCTTGCCACAAAGGCCATTTTTATTAGGAGATATCATATTGGCATTCGAGACCATAACCCGCGAGGCTGACGCGCAGGGCAAATCGTTTGAGGCCCATCTAGCACATTTGCTAACGCATGGGCTTCTGCACATATTGGGGCATGATCATATCGAAGATGATGATGCAGAAATCATGGAAACGCTCGAGGTCGCGCTTATGCAACAGCTCGGCTATGATAATCCTTATAGTCTGGAGGAGGCGTGATGGCGAACGCAGAAGGTAATCAAAATAAATTAGGTTTTATGCCCAGTTTATGGAGCAGGATACGCGGCGTTTTTGGTCTCGCGGACCAAGATTGGCGCGAGAGTATCAATGATATGTTGGTTGAGGCTTCAGAAGGGGAAAGCGACTTAAGCAATGAGGAACATCACATGATCCGAAATTTGCTGGGTTTTCGTGATGTGCGTGTTGAGGATGTTATGGTGCCGCGGGCGGATATAACGGCAGTTGAAATTAATATTGGCTTTGATGAATTGCTCGAACAATTTGTTGAATGCGCGCATTCGCGAATACCGGTTTATAATGAGATGCTCGATAACCCAGTTGGCATGGTCCACATTAAGGATATATTGCCTTTTTCGCGCACGGGTGCGTCTGAATTTGAGCTTAAATCTGTGATCCGTAATGTTTTGTTTGCGCCGCCATCAATGCCCGCGCTCGAACTTCTTTTGCGCATGCAAGCAACACATACGCATATGGCACTTGTCATTGATGAATATGGCGGCACGGATGGCCTATTAACAATTGAAGATCTGGTTGAAGAGATCGTCGGCGAAATCGAAGACGAACATGATGATGATTTAGACGATCCGGTCATTGTTCAAAAAAGTTCAGGCAAATGGCATGCCGATGCCAGACTTGAGGTTGAAGAGCTAGAGAAGGCGTTATCGATCACTTTGGCCGATACAGATTTTGTGGATGTCGACACACTTGGCGGTTTGGCGTTTACGATCGCTGGTCGTATTCCACAACGCGGAGAGATTTTACACTGCCATCTTGCTGATAAACGATTATTGGAGATGCTGGTTCGAGAAGCTGACCCAAGGCGAATTAAAATGTTGGAAATCAGCCTTATCGAGGATGCCAATCTTGTATCGGCAAATTAAAAGCCTTTTCCATCATAAACCAGGTTGGGTTGTCTTTGCCTCTGGGGCGATCTTGCCGCTTTCATTTGCCCCATTCAATTTTCTGCCCATTGCATGTTTAAGTTACTATGTCTTCTGGACGCATATTATGCGCGCGCAAACATGGCACAACGCTTTCGTAACAGGGTGGTTGTTTGGTTTTGGACAATTTGTTTTTGGTCTTTACTGGATTAGCAATGCGGTTCTGGTCGAAGCTGATACATTTTGGTGGCTTGTGCCTTTCGCGTTATTTGGCTTCCCGGCTTTTTTGGCCATTTTTATCGCGCTTCCAAGTGCGCTTTGGTTTGGCCTGAGAGAAAAAATAGGTCCAAATCGATACTGGCTTAATGTCGTTTGCTTGGCTGGGCTTTTGGCTTTGGGTGAATTTGCCAGAGGAACAGTTTTAACGGGATTTCCCTGGAACAATATTGCAATGACTTGGGGGGGTTGGTTGTGGCTGTCACAAAATATTATTTGGAGCGGGTTTTATGGTTTAAGTTTTGTCGTCCTTTTATGGCTGATTGCTCCGGCTTGTTTGTGGGCGCAGGGCCGCCGTATGCAGGCAATCAGTTTGTCTTCTGGCGTGCTGCTGATCGCGACCAGTTTTGGTGTTTGGCGGATTGAAACGGAGCCAGAAATTACCAAAGGTCCGCGGGTAGCCATTGTGCAGCCCCATGTTGAGCAAGACCGAAAATTACGGCAGCAAGATCGCCAAGACATTTTGCAGGAGCTATTGTCTTTAACGGCTCAAGCTGTTCAGGCAAAAGCTGATTATATTATTTGGCCAGAGACGGCGGTTCCCTATTTAATTGACGAGGATCCTAATTTTGGTCGTTTATTAGATGTTATTATGCCCGACGCCAGTGTGCTGATAACAGGAGCCATTCGTCGGCAAAAAACAATTGAAGCGATCGGCGATGCCGCGCCGTTATATGACTATTATAACTCTGCGCAATTATGGTCGGGCGTGGGTAGCCTTCGCGATGTGAGTGATAAAAAACATCTTGTCCCTTTTGGTGAGTATCTTCCTTTTCAAGAATATTTGGAGCGGTTTGGGTTTCAGCAATTAACGCGACAGCGCGGAGGGTTTACGCCAGGGACAAAAGAGTCTGTTTTGGCATCCGATACGGGCATAAAATTTATGCCGCTTATTTGCTATGAGGCTATTTTTCCATTGAATAATGAAGCGTCGTCAAAAATTGATGTTTTGCTCAACCTGACCAACGATGCGTGGTTCGGAATATCTGTGGGGCCTTATCAACATTTGGCTCAGGCGCGTCTGCGTGCGATTGAGGCGAAGCGACCACTTATTCGTGCGGCCAATACGGGCGTGTCTATTGTCTTTGATCATATGGGGCGTGAGCTAGATCGAATGGGATTGGGTCAAAAAGGTATTTTAATTGTGACCCTTCCTTTGGCAAAACCCGAGTAAGACATCAGGCCGATTGAGTGTAATTCATCGCTCTCTTTAAACTTAATAATTTATAGCTCATGAATTACATGCACGTTGGCTAGGCTGTTAATTATTTCAACTTTTGATATCTTGCTTCCATCCACAGTTGGCATATACTTGCTAAAGCTCGTCTAAAAAATAAAAAATAAATATCCCAAAATAATAAAAATAAGAGGAGATTGTTGTGAGCAAGGTTAATGAAAAAGCGATTGACGCCCATATTGGCTCGCGACTGCGGCTGCGCCGTCTAATGTTAAGTATGAGTCAAGAAGCACTTGGCGAAAGTCTGTCCGTGACGTTTCAACAGATACAAAAATATGAAAAAGGAACAAATAGAATTTCTGCGAGCCGCCTTTTTTACATTGCCTCTATATTAGATGTTCCGATGAGCTATTTTTTTAGTGGGTTAGTCGATTCAGACGATGACAATAATGAGCCAATGGGGCTTTCAGAGGGTGGAGCGTCGGGCACGGGTGCTGAGCCCTTGCCTTATGTGTCTCCTTATTTAGCATTTGTGAGCAGTGCTGAGGGTATTCAGCTAAATCAGGCCTTTATCGGGATTGGCTCTGCAAATGTAAGGCGTGATATTGTGACATTGGTGAGTGATCTCGCTCAAGCAATGCCGATGCGGCGAAGATAATGTCGATAAAAATACCATGCCACGACATTATGGGTATGTCGCTGTGAGCATGGTGCCGTGAGATTGCGTCTTGTCAACAGAATGCCGCCAGCCCTTAGGGGGGAAATAGACATTATCCAAGAAGGTCATGTATGGGTTACGGTTATCTCTGTTCTCTCGACCCTGATTCATTTGTGATGAGTGACCAGATTACCCATTGGTCTTTATTAAAAATGCAATAATGCCTATGCGCCCATTGATCCTGACCAACTCATCTCGACCAACTCATCCCTATAGGTATTAATGATAATCTGGAGGACTATGAACAGTGAGCTTTCTTATATCGGGCCTTGGACAATGCCGGATGTTAGGCACAATGACGGTGGACAAGGCGCGGTTGGTGTCTGTCGATATGATGGTTTCGTGGACGACACCTCTTGACCAAGCGGTTTCATCCTGCCATATAAAGAAATCTTTATATAGGTATATTGGCCAACTTCACATTGGGAGCGCGCGGCATGTCAGGCAAAAATTACATATTTACAAGTGAATCTGTTTCCGAGGGTCACCCCGATAAGGTTTGTGACCGCATTTCGGATAGCATTCTTGATGCATTTTTGGCACGTCAGTCGGATGCCCGTGTTGCAGTGGAAACATTAACCACAACCAATCTGATTGTTCTTGCTGGTGAAGTTCGTCCCGAGGGTCTTGTGTCCAAAGACGAAATGGAAGCAATTGCCCGTCAAGCGGTTCGCGATATAGGTTATGAGCAAGACGGTTTTCATTGGAAAAATGCAGAAGTTCAGGTGCATGTGCATGCGCAGTCGGCACATATTGCGCAAGGCGTAGATGCAGACGGCAATGATAAAGATGAAGGCGCCGGTGATCAGGGTATTATGTTTGGCTATGCCTGTCAGGAGACACCTGAGTTAATGCCAGCGCCAATTGCTTATGCACACGAAATCCTGAGCGATATGGCGACAGCCCGTCACAGCGGCGCAGTTTCCGGCTTAGGTCCTGACGCAAAAAGCCAAATTTCTCTTCAATATGAAAATGGAAAGCCCGTTCGCGCGACGTCAGTCGTTGTGTCGACCCAGCATGATGAGGGATTATCGCAAGCTGAGGTGCGCGATATTGTGCGCCCATTTGTTGAACGCGTCTTACCAGAAGGCTGGATGTGTGATGATAAAGACTTTTATGTCAATCCAACAGGCACCTTTATCATTGGTGGCCCAGATGGCGATGCGGGCCTGACGGGGCGTAAAATTATTGTCGACACTTATGGTGGGGCCGCCCCCCATGGTGGTGGTGCCTTTTCTGGAAAAGACCCAACAAAAGTAGATCGTTCAGCAGCCTATGCGTCTCGTTATTTAGCAAAAAATATTGTCGCCGCTGGCTTGGCTGAAAAATGCTGCCTGCAACTTTCTTATGCTATTGGTGTTTCTAAACCACTTTCCATTTTAGTGGATTGTTTCGGTACGGGCCAAGTTGATGAAGAAAAACTGGCCAAAACTCTCATGGATGTGATGGATTTGAGCCCGCGCGGTATTCGCGATCATTTGGGTTTAAATAAACCCATTTATGCTCGCACTGCTGCTTATGGGCATTTTGGGCGTGCGCCAGAGTCCGATGGTGGTTTTTCATGGGAGCGCACTGATTTAGTTGACGCCCTCAAGGGAGCGTTTTAGACCTCTGATATGATATTAAGAGGTTTGAGTGATGCCGTTACGCCCGCGTAAATTTTATGGACGCCGTCAAGGGCATAAACTACATCCGCGCCCAGCGGCCATTGTGGCAGATCATCTTCCGCGCCTGGCATTTCACCTCGATGACGCAGACCCTGTGGCTCTTTTTGATAAGAAGCCGGAGATAACCTCTTATGCACTTGAAATTGGGTTTGGTGGTGGCGAGCATTTGGCAGCACGGGCCAAAGCCCGCCCCGATATTGGCTTTATTGGGTCTGAGGTGTTTTTAAATGGCGTTGCTAAATTGGTTGCGCAGGTCGCGGATCATGGTTTGGAGAATATTCGCATTTATGATGAGGATGCTCGAGATTTAATCGAACGTCTGCCTGACAACAGTTTTTCAGCAATTTTTCTGCTTTATCCTGACCCGTGGCATAAAAAGCGTCACAATAAGCGGCGCTTTGTTTCACCCCAACATTTAGAGCAATTTCACCGGATCCTTAAAGCTGATGGCTATTTCTACTTTGCCTCTGACATTGCCGATTATACCAGCTGGACACTCGCAACCGTTCGTGACCATGGCAAATTTGAATGGCTCGCCAAGACAGCTGATGATTGGCGCGAGCCATTTCCTGATTGGCCCGGGACCAGATATGAGGCCAAAGCCATTGCGGCAGGGCGTAAGCCAAGTTATTTAACATTTAAGCCGATTGGTTAAATTGGTCTTAAACCGAAAATCTTACCAGTTTTGCAAAATAGCTTGCATTTTTGGATAGATTTGCTATCTATGGCGCAACATTACTGAATTACAGGTAAGTGGGATGCTCAACTGAGCCCCGCTTTTTTTATTGCTCTTTTGGCTGCTCATGTTGGGTTTGCTGGCAGCGCATCTTCGAAAGATAGAGAACTTGACGGAATTTAATACTGCAATGGACAATGATAGTGAAGCACTGGATGGGACAGCCCATTTGGTGGCTCCTGGGCCGGCGCGTAGTTTGTTATCCTATGTCTATCCTGTGGTGCATGATCTTGGTTTTTCTCTGGTACGCGTGCGCATGACGGGTGAAGCCGGCGCGCCTGTGTTGCAGGTGATGGCGGAGAGAGAAGATGGTCTCTTGGGCATTGACGAGTGTGAGGCGATTTCGACGGCTTTATCAGCTGTGCTCGATGTTGAAGACCCTATTCATGGTGAATATACGCTTGAGGTATCGTCACCAGGATTGGCGCGGCCTCTCACGCGCGCTGTCGATTTTGAGCGTTGGCAGGGCCATGAGGCGAAGTTAGAGGTTGCCCAATCGGTCGACGGACAACGGCGGTTTCGCGGCATTGTTGCTGGCTTTGTTGATGGTGAGGCTTTGCTAGAGGTCGAACTGGCGGGTTATGACACGCCACAAGTTTTGGGTTTTGGGCTTCGAGATATTACCGAGGCGCGATTGATTATAACGGATGAAGTGTTGAAATTGGCCTTAAAAGGGGCTAAGTCCCCTGAGTAGGCCAAGAAATGAACAGATTTTCTTGGATGAAGGAGTTTTAAATGGCAACCGGTGTTAGTGCAAACAAGCTAGAACTTTTGCAAATTGCAGATGCAGTTGCGCGTGAAAAAGGTATCGAGATGTCTGTCGTTTTGGCGGCAATGGCGGATGCGATCCAGAAGGCGGCAAAAGCGCGTTACGGTGCAGAAAATGACATCCGCGCTGAGATTGATCCAAAGACAGGCGATACACGCTTAATGCGTGTGGTGACTGTTGTTGAGACCGTTGAAAATGATAATCTTGAGATTAGTTTGCCGATCGCCCACCGCACTCATCCTGATGCACAAATTGGTGATGAAATTTCTGACGAGCTTCCTCCTGTCGAGTTCGGTCGGATTGCAACACAGGCTGCCAAGCAAGTTATTGTACAGCGTGTCCGTGATGCGGAACGCGAGCGCCAGTTCGAAGAATATAAAGACCGTATTGGTGAGATTATCAGCGGTGTCGTTAAGCGTGTGGAATATGGCAATGTGGTTATGGATCTCGGGCGCGGCGAAGCCGTTATTCGCCGGGATAACCTGATCCCGCGCGAAGTTTTCCGTCCTGGTGATCGTATTCGTGCTTTTATTCAAGACTGTCGCCGTGAACAACGCGGTCCTCAGGTGATCCTGTCGCGGACAGACCCTACGTTTATGGCCAAATTGTTTATGCAAGAAGTACCTGAAATTTATGATGGCATTATTGAAGTGCGCGCTGTGGCCCGTGACCCCGGTAGCCGTGCCAAAATTGCGGTTATTTCGAATGACCCAAGCATTGACCCTGTGGGCGCTTGCGTTGGTATGCGCGGTAGCCGTGTTCAGGCAGTTGTTAATGAACTCCAGGGTGAGAAAGTTGATATTATCCCTTGGTCGCAAGATGCGGCTGGCTTTATCGTCAATGCCCTCGCTCCGGCTGAGGTATCTAAAGTGGTGCTCGACGAAGATGCGCAGCGCATTGAAGTTGTTGTGCCGGACGAGCAGCTTAGCCTTGCTATTGGCCGACGTGGACAAAATGTCCGATTGGCGTCGCAATTGACTGGTTGGGACATTGATATTGTAACTGAAGCTGAAGAAAGCGAACGCCGTCAGGCTGAGTTTGCTGAGCGCACTCAAATTTTTATGGCGGCACTCGATGTCGACGAAATGATTGCTCAGTTGCTTGCGTCGGAAGGTTTTGCGACGGTTGAAGAGGTCGCATTTGTTCCAATAAGCGAAATCATGATGATTGAAGGCTTTGATGAAGACACGGCCTCTGAAATTCAAAACCGTGCCGTTGATGCAATGGAACGCCAGAATAAAGAAATGGATGAGAAGCGGACAAGCCTTGGTGTGAGCGATGCCATTGCCGCCATTGAGGGCATTAGCCCAGCAATGCTCGTCGCGCTGGGTGAGAATGACATTAAGAGCCTGGATGATTTTGCTGGTTGCGTACCAGATGATCTTATTGGGTGGTATGAAACGGTTGACCGCAAGCGTGTGCGCCAGCCGGGTATTCTTGATGGTTTTGACCTCACCGCTGAAGAAGCAGAATATCTTATTATGGCCGGACGCGTGGCAATTGGTTGGTTAACACAAGAAGAGTGGGACGCTATGTCAGCGCCGCAAACAGATGATGTTGCCGAAGATGCAACAGCTGAGGAGGATCTGGCAACAGATGGAGCGCTTTGAGGCTGAAAATTTGCTATCTGTGCCTAGCACCCATCGCCAGTGTATTGTAACCGGCGATACTCTTCCTTGTGCGCAAATGGTGCGCTTTGTTACATCACCAGATGGCTGCATTACGCCTGATTTGCAACAAAAACTGCCGGGGCGCGGCCTTTGGGTTACGGCAAACCATGATCTGATCAGACAGGCTGTTGCCCGCAAGCAATTTGCACGGGCTGCGCGGGCTAGCGTTGAGGTATCGGATGATCTGCCTGAGCGTGTATCTGCACTTTTACACAGACAGTTTTTTAATCTCCTCGGGCTTGTGCGTAAAGCCGGTGGAATTGTGTTAGGCTCAGCAAAGGTTATAAGTGCTGTCGAGAAGAAGCAGGCTTTCTTGGTTCTTCACGCGGCAGACGGGTCGATTGATGAGCGCGGGAAAATAGATCGCCTTGCGCACCATTGCCAGATTGAGACACGCAGTGTGTCTTTGGTCGCTGAATTGAGCGCGGCGCTTGGCAAAGAAAATGTCGTGCATTGCGCCATCATTGATAAAGGTTGGGCTAATAGGCTCAGCGAAACATGTGATCGGATTATTAGGTATCAACCTAAAGAGGAAACGAGGATAATATGAGCGAGACGAATGACGGAGAAAAAGGCGATAAAGAAGCGCGCCAAAGCAAGCCATTGAGCCTCAAGCGTACGGTCGAATCCGGTCAAGTACGTCAGAACTTTTCCCATGGCAGAAGCAAAGCGGTGGTTGTTGAAAAGAAGCGGAAGCGCACAATCATTCCAGGCCGCGCCGAGGAAACACCGCAAGCGGCTGCTCCGACCCCAGCGCCTGCGCCAGAACCTATTGTTCAAAAATCAGTTGCCGAAGAGCGTCTGAGCCGCTCGCAGCAAGAAGCGCGGTTAGCCGCTGTTGCAGATTCTAAAGTCCGTGAAGTTGAAGAAGCCAAACAACGTGCGATCGATGAAGAGCGCCGTTTGAAAGAAGAATTGGCATTGTCTGAAGAGCGGGCACGTGAAGAAGCAGAGCAAGCAAAGCGTCGTGAAGAATTGGCACGCGAGAAAGAGCGTTCTGCCAAAAAAGATAATGATGTTGCCGCCATTGAGCCGCAAGCCACGCGCGCAGCGCCAGTCAAGCGCGAGACGTCAGTGCCGGTGCGCGAAGATCGCAAACCTGCTGCGCCCGCCAAAGGTGATCGCAAGCGTCGCGAAGGCCGTCTTACAATTTCAAATGCACTCAATGAAGAAGAGCGTATGCGATCTTTGGCATCTATCCGCCGCCGTCGCGAGCGTGATAAGCGTCAAGGTCAGTCTAATGAGCCGACCGAAAAAGTTGCGCGGACGGTGGTTATTCCAGATACGATTACCATTCAAGAGCTTGCCAACCGCATGGCTGAACGTGCTGTTGATGTGATCAAGCATTTGATGCAACAAGGCATGATGGCGCAGATCAATGATGTGATCGAGTCTGATACAGCTCAACTGATTGCTGAAGAAATGGGACATATCGTTAAGCGCGTTTCCGAGTCAGATGTTGAAGAGGGTGTTGTTGGTGTTGATGACCGCGATGAAGATCGTGTTCCACGTCCACCGGTTATTACTGTTATGGGCCATGTTGACCACGGGAAAACCTCATTGCTCGATGCCATCCGAAAAGCAAAAGTTGCAAATGGTGAGGCGGGCGGCATTACGCAACATATTGGTGCCTACCAGGTTGAACTTGCTGGCGGTCTGATTTCATTCATCGATACGCCAGGTCACGCAGCGTTCACCGCCATGCGCGCACGCGGTGCGCGGGTGACCGATATTGTTATTCTGGTTGTCGCCGCTGACGATGGTGTGATGCCACAAACAATTGAGGCGATTTCACATGCAAAAGCATCTGGCGCACCAATCATTGTGGCTATTAATAAAATGGATAAGCCAGAGGCAGATCCTCAACGTGTTAAAAATGAATTATTGCAACACGAAGTCTTTGCCGAAGATATGGGTGGTGATGTGCAAATGGTTCCGGTCTCCGCACATACAGGAGAAGGGCTTGATGCTCTTCTTGAGAGTGTTTTGTTGCAAGCCGAGCTTATGGAGTTGCGTGCCAATGCAGATCGCGAGGGCTCTGGTGTGGTTATTGAGGCCAAACTCGAAACAGGGCGTGGCGCTGTTGCAACGGTCTTGGTTCAACGCGGTACGGTTAAGGTTGGTGACATCTTTGTTGTTGGTCAAGAATCCGGTCGCATTCGTGCTTTGATTGATGATCAAGGAAATCAGATTAAGAGTGCGGGGCCGTCAAAGCCTGTCGAGATCTTGGGATCTGGTGGCGTGCCGCGTGCGGGTGATGTTTTCAATGTTGTTGAGAGCGAGTCTCAGGCACGAGAAGTTGCGGCTTACCGCGCGCGTAAATTGCGTGAAGAGAGTTCGGCACGTGGTGTCAGGACAACGCTTGATCAGATGATGACGCAACTCAAAGACAGCGAAGTTAAAGAGGTTGCATTGATCGTTAAGGGTGATGTGCAAGGCTCTGTTGAGGCAATAGCCCAGGCTGCTGAGAAACTTGGCAATGACGAAATTCGTGCCCGTGTTATTCACGCCGGTGTTGGCGGTGTTACGGAGAGTGATGTTACGCTTGCCGCGACGTCACGCGCGATTATTGTTGGCTTTAATGTACGGGCAAATGTTCAAGCACGTCAGGCCGCGGAACAATCAGGTATTGAGATCCGTTATTATAATATTATTTATGATCTCGTTGATGACCTTCGTGCCGCTATGTCTGGCATGCTATCGCCTGACTTACGGGAAAATATGCTCGGTAATGCTGAGGTGCTGGAAGTCTTTAGTGTCGGCAAATCGGGTAAAGCTGCAGGTTGTCGGATTACCGATGGTATGGTCCGCCGTGGCGCACAGGTTCGTTTGATCCGCGATAATGTGGTGATCCATGAAGGTGAGCTTTCTTCTTTGCGTCGCTTCAAAGATGAAGTGAAAGAAGTTCCTTCTGGGCAAGAATGCGGTATGGCCTTTGAGAAATACCAAGACCTCAAGCCGGGTGATGTGATCGAATGCTACGAAGTTGAAAGCGTGGCAAGAACATTGGAAGCCTAGCTTTGGTCGCGCGCGCTTCATCTGGTAGGGGCGGTAAGTCAGTTGCTGGCCGGCCGCCAAGCCAGCGTCAATTGCGCATTGGTGAAACCATTCGCCACAGTCTTGCCGCGCGTTTAACGCGGGGCGGGTTTGATGAAAAGATTTTGAATAAATCGATTATATCGGTGACAGAGGTTCGCATTGGACCAGACCTTAAAAATGCGACCGCCTATGTGATGCCGCTTGGCGGCAAAGATCTTGAGAAAATTGTTACGCTTCTCAATACGCATAGCGCCGTCTTTCGACGCGAAATCGGCCGCGATTTAAGCCTTAAATATACGCCGGCCATAACATTTAAAGCTGATAATAGTTTTGATGCCGCCGCGGCGATTGATAAAATCCTGATGAGTGATGCGGTTCAGCGCGATGTCAAAAAAGACAGATCGGATTTTGAGGATTAATGGGCGCGAGGCGTCGTAAGGGACGATTTGTTTCTGGATGGTTGGTGTTAGACAAGCCGGTCGGCATTGGCTCCACGCCAGCTCTTGGGCGCGCGCGCAGAATATTTGATGCTCAAAAAGCTGGCCATGCCGGCACATTAGACCCTTTGGCGAGCGGAATTCTTCCTGTTGCTTTTGGTGAGGCTACAAAAACCATTCATATGATGATGGATGCTTCCAAAACTTATGAGTGCACCATTCGATTTGGTGCCACGACGACGACGGATGACTTGGAGGGTGAGATAGTCAATCAAACCGCTGTTCGTCCAGATGATAGCGCTATTCAAACGGTGCTAAGCCAGTTTACGGGTGAAATAAGTCAAAAGCCGCCTGCCTATTCTGCCCTTAAAATTGATGGTCGTCGTGCCTATGATATGGCACGGGCAGGCGAAGAACCGGATTTGGCGCTTCGACAGGTGCGTATAGACCATATTGAGGTCATTGCTCGCCCTGACGCAGACCATCTACAATTGCGCGTGGATTGCGGAAAAGGTACTTACATTCGGGCCCTTGGCCGGGATATTGCCCAGGAACTCGGGTCGCTTGGGCATATTTGTGCGCTTCGGCGCACGCGGGTTGGCAATTTTTCGCTTGATCACGCAATAGGACTAGAAAAACTTATGGATTTAGGCCATAGTGCGCCCGATTTGAATGAGCTTGACCGCTTGATCCTTCCGCTTGAGACCGTGCTGGACGACATCCCGGCATTGGCTCTTGATGAAAATCAAGCCCGCATGGTGCGGCATGGCCAATCAATTCCCGTGTCAGACGATAGAGTATCGGCTGATATGTTTTGGGTTCATTATGAAACCAAAGCGGTGGCTCTTGGCACTTTAAGAGAAAGTGTTTTTAAGCCGTCACGGATTATTAACCAAAGCCCTATGGGCGTAAACGAAATGGAGTAACGATGTCGATAACTGATGAGCGCAAACAAGCGCTAATAAAAGAATATGCAACAAAAGAGGGCGATACAGGTTCTCCTGAAGTCCAAGTTGCCATTTTAACAGAACGTATCACCAATCTGACTGAGCATTTTAAGTCTCATAAGAAAGACAACCACTCACGGCGTGGCTTGTTGAAAATGGTGAGCTTACGTCGTCGCTTGCTTGATTATGTTAAGTCGCGTGATGTAAGCCGCTACCAATCTTTGATTGAGCGTCTTGGTATTCGCCGTTAATTCCTATTTGGCAATTTTGCCAAACTTTGTCGTAGAGCCCGGCAAAAGCAGTTTTATTAAAAACTGCTCATGATGTCTATTATGTCGAGGTCGGCTCATAGGAGGCCTCATTTTGAAAAACCCGCTTTGGCGGCGGCAGGCGTACCCGGTACGTCCAGCTGGTAAGGAAAGATAGAAGAACGATGTTTGATATTACGCGTGAAGAAATAGAATGGGGTGGGCGCACGCTCACACTTGAGACAGGCAAGATTGCTCGTCAGGCCGATGGTGCTGTTATAGCCACATATGGTGAAACCACTGTCATGGCAACGGTTGTCGCCGATCGCCAACCAAAATCTGGGATTGATTTTTTCCCATTGACTGTGAATTACCAAGAAAAAACATATGCTGCGGGTAAAATTCCCGGCGGTTACTTTAAGCGCGAAGGGCGCCCAAGCGAACGTGAAACACTGATTTCTCGTTTGATTGACCGCCCAATCCGTCCGCTTTTTGTTAAAGGTTTTAAAAACGAAACCCAGGTTATTGCGACAGTTTTATCGCATGACCTTGAGAATGATCCTGACATTGTTGCAATGGTTGCTGTTTCTGCGGCGCTCACAATTTCGGGTGTTCCTTTCATGGGTCCAATAGGTGCTGCGCGCGTTGGCTTTATTGATGGCGAATATGTACTTAACCCAGAAATCGATACATATGGCGATAGCGATCTCGAGCTTGTTGTTGCGGGAACGCAAGATGCGGTTCTTATGGTTGAATCTGAAGCCAAAGGGCTATCTGAAGATGTCATGCTTGGCGCCGTTATGTTTGGTCACAAACACTTCCAGCCAGTGATCGACGCGGTTATTCGCATGGCTGAGAAATGTGCAAAAGAACCACGCATTGTCCCAGAAGTTAATGACGAAGAGCTTCGCGCCAAAGTGGCCGAGATTGCTCAGTCAGCGCTTGAAGACGCTTATAAGATTGGCGACAAGCAGAAACGACAAGAAAAAATTGCCCTCGCAAAAGATAGCGTGAAAGAAGCGCTTTTGACCGCGACTAGCACGCCCGATGAATCTATTGCTGTGGGAAGCGCGTTTAAAGGTTTGGAAAGCGACATTGTGCGTGGCTCAATTCTTAAAACGAAAAAACGTATTGATGGGCGTGGCCTTGAAGATGTGCGTCGTATTGAATCAGAAGTCGGTGTCTTACCACGTGCCCATGGTTCCGCCCTGTTTACGCGCGGTGAAACGCAAGCGCTGGTTGTTGCGACACTGGGAACAGGCGATGATGAGCAGATGATTGATGCGCTTGAAGGCACATATAAATCAAACTTCATGCTGCATTATAACTTCCCACCATTTTCTGTTGGCGAGACAGGTCGTGTTGGCTTTACGGGTCGCCGTGAGATCGGTCACGGCAAGTTGGCGTGGCGTGCACTTCATGCTGTTTTACCAAGCAAAGAAGAGTTCCCTTATACACTGCGCTTGGTTTCTGAAATCACAGAGTCTAACGGATCATCATCCATGGCGACTGTGTGTGGTTCATCGCTTGCGATGATGGATGCCGGTGTGCCGTTGAAAACAGCTGTTGCTGGTATTGCCATGGGATTGATCAAAGAAGGCGATGAATTTGCTGTTCTTTCAGATATCTTGGGTGATGAAGATCATCTTGGCGATATGGACTTCAAAGTTGCGGGTACGGCTGACGGTATTACGTCTCTTCAAATGGATATCAAAATTACAGGTATCACAGAAGAGATTATGCGTGTTGCCCTCGACCAAGCACGTGGTGGCCGAAACCATATTCTTGGTGAAATGTCACGTGCCCTAGATACGGCGCGCGGTGAAACTGGAACTTATGCCCCTAAGATTGAAACCATTAAAATTGCGGTTGATAAGATCCGTGAAGTGATTGGTTCTGGCGGTAAGGTTATTCGTGAGATTGTTGAAACGACGGGTGCTAAAATTGATATCTCCGACGATGGTGTGATTAAAGTTGCATCGAGCGATGGTGAGAAAATCAAAGCGGCGATCGATTGGATTAACTCTATTGCGGCCGAGCCAGAAGTTGGCGTGATCTATGAAGGTACGGTTGTCAAAGTCATGGACTTTGGTGCATTTGTAAACTTCTTTGGCAAGCGCGATGGACTTGTCCATATTTCTCAGCTTGCAGAAGACCGCGTTGAGAAAGTTTCTGACATTGTCAAAGAAGGTCAGACCGTAAAAGTAAAACTTCTTGGATTTGATGATCGTGGCAAAGTTCGCTTGTCGATGAAAGTCGTTGATCAGGAAACAGGTGCCGACCTTGAAGGCGCCGATGAAGCTGCTGATTAATCTAAAGAAGAGCTTATAAAAGAAACGCCGCCCTAGAAATAGGGCGGCGTTTTTTTATGGGCGGATTTATATGTCTGGGTTTCGTGTCGGCGACTTAAGTTACAAGTCGTATCAGACGCGCTTAAAGGCGAGTGACCCATTGGTGCCGCCAAAGCCAAAACTGTTGGATAAGATAATATCGAGTTTTGCATTATCAATGCGCTCACGAACAATAGGCATATCAGCAAAAGCGGGGTCGATCTCTTCAATGTGAGCAGACGGCGCAATAAAATTGCCTTGCATCATGAGAAGGCTGTAAATAGCCTCCTGTACGCCAGCGGCGCCTAAGCTGTGCCCCGTCAGAGATTTTGTTGCACTAATGAGTGGGCAGTTGGACCCGAATAAAGCGCGGAGGGAGTCAATCTCGCTGGTGTCGCCAACAGGTGTTGATGTGGCGTGAGGGTTGATATAATCAACCGGGCCATCGAGGCCGGCCATTGCCATTTCCATACAACGGCGTCCGCCCTCACCAGAGGGCTGTACCATATCCTGCCCATCTGAGGTTGCGCCATATCCGACAATCTCTGCATATACTTTAGCACCCCGGGCTTTAGCGCGTTCCATTTCTTCGAGCACCAAAACGCCGGCGCCACCAGAGATCACAAAGCCATCGCGATTGACATCAAAGGCACGCGAGGCAATCGTTGGCGTATCATTATATTTACTCGACATGGCACCCATGGCATCAAATAAAACAGATAAAGCCCAGTCAAGCTCCTCACCGCCGCCGGCAAACATAACGTCTTGCTTGCCCCACTGAATGAGTTCTGCGGCATTGCCGATACAATGCGTTGATGTGGCGCATGCACTGCTGATGGAGTAGTTGACACCTTTAATACCAAAGGGTGTTGCGAGCGTTGCCGAATTGGTTGAGCTCATGCATTTGGGAACTGCAAAAGGGCCAACCCGTTTGGGGCCGGAATTGCGTGCTGTATCGGCCGCAGCAATAAGCGCTTTGGTTGATGGCCCGCCCGAGCCCATGATCAAGCCAGTGCGAGGGTTTATAATGTCGTTTTCTTCAAGACCGGCATCGGCAATTGCCTGCTCCATTGCAATATAGTTCCATGCGGCACCATCACCCATGAAGCGACGAACGCGTTTGTCGATTGCGCTATCAATATCGATGGTTGGTACACCGGCAATTTGTGACCGAAATCCAAGTTCAGCAAATGGCGCATAGGCTGTAATGCCGGAGCGACCCTCATAAAGGCTTTGAGAGACTTCTTTTGCGTTATTTCCAATGCATGAAATAATACCTAGGCCGGTAATTGCTACTCTGCGCATATTCTATCTCCAGGATATATTTGTTTAGGGCGTGATGTTAGAATTCATTCGACTCAAAAAGACCAACGCGTAAATCGCTAGCTGTATAAATTTCTTTTTCATCGACAAGCAAACGTGCATTGCCAATGCCCATAATGAGTTTGCCGGTCATGATGCGGCGTATATCAATTTCGTAACGGGCCAATTTATTCGTTGGCAGAATTTGCCCTCTAAATTTGACCTCGCCACAGCCAAGGGCGCGTCCTCGGCCTTTTTGACCAAGCCAACCAAGGTGAAAGCCAATAAGCTGCCACATTGCATCCAATCCAAGACAGCCGGGCATGACAGGATCGTTTTCAAAGTGACACTCAAAAAACCAGAGGTCTGGCTTAATATCAAGCTCGGCGATGATTTGGCCTTTGTCATATGCCCCGCCTTTATCGCTGATATGCGTAATCCGATCACACATAAGCATAGGCGGCGCGGGCAGCCGTGCGTTGCCTTCACCAAACATTTTCCCTTGGCTACAAGCGATGAGTTCTTCATATGTTAAAGACGATTTGCGTTCCGACAATTTTACCCCCAAGAGCAGCTGGGGCCACTCACTTATTGCTAATATGAAGCCCAAAACTAGCATGATGTGCTCTTATAGGCAAAGACATAGAGGGTTATTATCGTTTCTCATCTTAGAAATGACAGGCTGGTTTATTGATAATTTTGACAAAAGCCCTGCAAAAAAAGTGTCAGATACACGTGCGTCGTGGCCTAACCACAGTATATGCTATTATGTGGATCTGTTCTTGACATTAAATTCAAGCAAGTCTATTTTGGAATGATTATAAACAACCAAGTTAGTACGTTACAACATGACTTTAGAAATATCCGCTGATAAATCTATTAACGTATCTCCAGAGCAGGAGCGCGCCCTAGAACAACGGTTGCGTGCTGCGGGCATGCGTATGACGCGTCCGCGCATGTTGTTAGCTTTTTTGCTGTTTCGCCATGGTGACCGTCACTTAACTGCCGAGAGGCTGTATGAAGAGGCGAAAGGCGAAGGATTGGCTGTGTCATTGGCCACTGTCTATAATACGCTGAACCAGTTTCTTGACGCTGGCCTATTGCGGCAGGTTGTTGTTGATAGCACCCGTAGCTATTTTGATACAAATCTTGGTGGCCATCATCATTTCTTTGTTGAATCAACCGGTGAATTAATCGACGTCCCATCAAAGGCAATACAGATTAGCGATCTGCCTAAAGCCCCTGAGGGTTTCGATATGTCGGGCGTTGACATTGTTTTACGCCTAACCCCCAAAACGGCTTAACTCTTTATTTCTAAGGTTTTCGGCCTTGTTGGCCATGCATTTGTGCAGCAGGTCACATGATTGCGGTGCCCTGAACGGGGCATTTTGTCTTTAGTTGACGTTTACTTTTATCATTCTCAATTAAAACCTTTAATTATTTTTTAGAATTATTCTAAATTACTTGACGCCACCCATCAGGGGCACTATATTCAAAAACAGATAGAGTTCGCTCTGTCTAATTGGTGTCGGTATAATCCGATTGGTTAACGCAAACTGAGGAGTGACAAATGTCTCTTGCAGAATCGAAAACACTACAAAACTTGAAAGACGCGTTCTCTGGTGAAAGCCAAGCAAACCGTCGTTACCTCTATTTCGCGCAAAAAGCTGACGTAGAAGGTTACAATGATGTTGCATCAGTCTTCCGTTCAACAGCTGAAGGTGAAACTGGCCACGCGCATGGTCACCTTGAGTTCATGGAAGAAGTCGGCGATCCAGCAACGGGCGAAAAAATTGGCTCAACAGAAGACAATTTGAAGTCAGCAATCGCTGGTGAAACACACGAGTACACAGACATGTATCCAGGCATGGCGCGTACAGCTCGTGACGAAGGTTTTGACGAAATCGCAGATTGGTTCGAAACACTTGCGAAAGCAGAAAAGTCACACGCCGGACGTTTCCAAAAAGCATTGGATTCAATGGACTAATAAGACAGACTATGACGACATATCGGTCCGGCTTTGCCGGACCGATTATGACGTTGATTTAGACGAAGTGCTTAAAAGACGGCAACACTTAATGTGATGATCTGATATAGCGTTTCAAGTATCACAATCTTTATTATGCGACAGCTTACTCTTGGAGAATGTTATGAAAGAAGGCAGCACAGAAGCGCCAATCCGCCATCCGATCGAATGGCAAACGGAAGCATTTTATGATCAAGCTGAGCTTGATGAAGAGCTGCGCCGCCAGTTTGACATTTGTCATGGTTGCCGTCGCTGTTTTAATCTTTGTGATAGTTTTCCCCGCCTCTTTGATCTTATCGACGAGAGCGAGAGCGGCGAGCTTGACACGGTAGAAAGCGCAGATTTTGCGCCAGTCGTTGAGGCCTGTACCTTATGTGACCTCTGCTTCATGACAAAATGTCCTTATGTGCCGCCACACGAATTTAATCTTGATTTCCCGCACCTCATGTTGCGTGCCCGCGCTGTCGAATTAAAGGAGAAAGGGTCTCCACCTTTTGTCCAAAATCAGCTTGCGCAGATGGACCGTAACGGAACAGCTATTGCTCCTATTGCAGGTATTGCAAACTGGGCGAGCACATCGGGTAACCCAATTACACGCCCCATTATGGACGCAACGCTTGGTATCGACAAAAAAGCCGAATTACCAAAATTTGCTGGCAAAACATTTATGAAACGCGCCGCTGATGCTGTTAAGTCTGGTGCATATGCGCCTAACCCAAATGGACCAGCTAAAGGTCGCGAGGCTGTGCTATATGCTACCTGCGCTGTCAATTACAACAACCCAACAGTCGGCGAGGCTGCAGCACTTGTTCTTGCCCATTTAGGTGTGCAGGTTCAAACCGATTACCCAGGGTGCTGCGGCATGCCATTTCTAGAACAAGGTAATATTGCTAAAGTAGCCGAGAATGCTGCAAAAGTTTCAGCCATGCTCCGGCCTTTGGTAGATGCTGGTAAAGATATCATTACCCTAACGGCCAGTTGCGGATTGATGTTCAAATTTGAATGGCCTCTTATTTTGCCAGACAATGAAGACGTCAAAGCGTTGAGCGCGGCCACGAAGGATATTAGCGAATATGTTGTGAGCATTGCTAATAATGAGGGTCTCCTCGATGGAATGAAGCCACTCAAAGGTGGCGTTGCCATGCACCTTGCCTGTCACGCGCGGGCACAGAATATTGGTCCAAAATCGGCTGAACTTCTGCGCTATATACCAGAGGCAGAGGTCACAGTGATTGAGCGGTGTTCCGGTCATGGCGGCACATTTGGCGTTATGAAAGAGACACATGATATTGCAATGAAAATTGGCAAGCCCGCAGGTCGCCTTGTTGCCAAAAGCAATGCTGAGACCGTGTGTTCTGATTGTCCGCTTGCTGCAAAACATCTTGTTCAGGTCGTTGATGGCTTGGATACGGTCGAAAACCCACCAGAGGCCGCACACCCAATTGAGGTCTTTGCGCGCGCTTATAACTTAATTTAAATCAAACGACTTTCTGAAAGGATCGCACATGTCTTCTCCCAAACGTATTACACGCGATGATATTTTAAGCCCAGAAGATTACCTTGCCCAAAGAGCGACTTTGCGTAAGCGTATCGTCGAGTTAAAAAAACCACGTCGGATTGATGTGGGCCCGCATGCTACATTTTATTTTGAAAGCTACGACACAATGTTGCAGCAGATTCAAGAAATGCTTTACATCGAAAAAGGTGGCGAGGAACAGCTTGTTGATGAGTTGGAAGCTTATAATCCAATGATTCCACAAGGCAAAGAGTTGACGGTGACTCTCATGTTCGAAATTGATGACCCCGTTCGCCGCGGCACTATTTTGCGGAGCCTAACAGATGTTGAATTAAAAACATTTGTCCAAGTTGCTGACGAAAAAGTTTACGCTGTCCCAGAGCAAGATGTTGAGCGTACAGCCTCAGATGGCAAGACCTCATCTGTTCATTTCTTACACTTCCCATTTCCAGATCATCTGATCGAGAAGTTCTGTGCTGGCGAAGAGCAAGTTGTGCTTGGTTTTGATCATGAAAACTATGCGCACATGACAGTCTTAACGCCCGAAACGCTTCAGTCATTAGCTCAAGATTTCGATCGTTAAATTTACCGTTTAATATCTCAACGAGTGTATCGCATCCATTAGTCGAGCATTTCGTCAGGATAAATACCCCAAAGGTGTGAGCGCTGCACCCATCCCTCAAGGCTTGTCGTGCTCACACCACACCAATCACCAAGACATTGGTTGAGTTTTACAATTACATCTTGTCGTAAGAAGGCCAGAATATAGCCTTCTGCTTCCGGGTCTCGTCTCATTGGGATGCCTGGTTCAGTTGTGGTAACGAGCCCATAACGTGTGCCCGTGAGCAATCTGACGTGCATCCACCCATGGACACCATCACGATCGCGCACTTCGCGCCACTGATCATATTCTGAGATCACCTCTAAAGGCATTCCGGCGCGTCGATATTGCCACTTAACAGGAAATTGAGTCCCCGGCCCCACCCGCATATTTGCTTCATCAAAAACAACACTGACAAAACGCGGAATTTTTAGGCCTGATGAAGCAGACTCATCTGCATAAATACGAGCCGGAAAGGCAAGCAATAGCACACAGATAATGACATAAGGGCTATAATATCTGGCAAATCTTTTCATGCCCCGAAATTATCACGCACGCTCGAATAGACAAGCGCTTAGAAATTTATTTGCAATAGGATATTAAAAGCGACGCCGGAACATATACCCCCTTAAAAACTTCTGTTCCAAGATGAGGAATTTGGTAATATCATGGAAATGCCCAGGAGCTTTCATTGTCCCATAGTCGACTTCACATTGCATTAACACGCCGCCTTACGGCTCCCATTGAGGCCCGTATGGGAGAGCTTTTTTCTGTAACCTATAATGAGGATGATGGTGCGCTTTCCTCAGAGCAACTGGTCAAGCTCATGCAAACCCATGATGTTTTGGTGCCGACTGTCACCGATAAAATAAGTGCCGAGCTAATTGCGGCCGCGGGTCCGCGCCTTAAGTTGATTGCGAATTTTGGGAACGGCACCGATAACATTGATGTTGATGCTGCTTATGCTCGTGGCATAACGGTAACAAATACGCCAAGTGTACTTACAGAAGATACAGCTGATATGACTCTGGCTCTTATTCTCGCTGTTTCGAGGCGCCTTGTTGAGGGTAATCGCATTGTTCATCAGGCCGGTCAGTTCACCGGATGGTCGCCGAACTGGATGCTCGGACAGCGCGTTGGTGGAAAAAAGCTTGGCATTATTGGTATGGGTCGGATTGGGACAGCCGTTGCACGGCGGGCCCGTGCTTTTGGGCTAGAGATACATTACTTCAATCGTCATCGGGTTCACCAAACAACAGAAACAGAATTGGGAGCAACTTACTGGGAGAATTTGGACCGTATGTTGCGGCACATAGACATATTAAGCATTCATTGTCCGCATACACCGGCAACCTACCATCTATTATCAGGGCGTCGGATTGCGCTTTTGCAACCACACGCGAGTGTTATTAATACCAGTCGCGGGGAAGTCATTGACGAAGCCGCCCTGGCCCGCGCGCTCAGCGATGGTTTATTGGGTGGTGCGGGGCTTGATGTTTTCGAGCGCGAGCCAGCCGTCCACCCAGCGCTTCTTGAATTGCCGAATGTTACCCTTATTCCGCATATGAGTTCGGCAACACGTGAAGGACGCCAAAGCATGGGGGAAAAGGTTATTATCAACATACAAACCTTTGCCGATGAACATCGCCCGCCCGATCGCGTCTTACCAAGTTCCGCCGCAATTTAGGTTCTGAGTTTTGTCATTGAGCGCGACCTAGTCGAGCATCCCCAATCTTTATGTTTTTGACTTTGTTCCGGTTAATGGATTGGACGGGTCATGGGGTAACTTAATTGTTCTTATCGTTGAGGAAAGTCCATCATAAATAAGCAGACGTCCAGCTAAGCTTTCCCCAATGGATAGAATTTCTTTGACGACTTCAACAGCTTGCAGGCTTCCCAATGTGCCTGTAATTGCACCCAGCACACCTTGGGTTGTGCAATCATCTTCTGAGCTAACATCTGTCGGCACGAGGCAGCGGTAGCTTGGGAGAGGCACACCGTCTGCGTCATTGAGATAGGGTTTGAGTGTTGTGAGCTGTCCCTGAAACCCAATTGCGGCGGCGCTAACGAGAGGTTTCTTTTGATAATAGCAGGCGTCGCTAATGATAAACCGAGTTTCAAAATTATCGCTGCAGTCTGCAACAACATCATAATCACCGATAAGTGTTGAAATATTTTCTGCTGTGACACGCAATGTATGAATCTCAAAACTGGTTTTGCTGTTAAGCGATGCTAGGGTTTCGCATGCGGCGACGGTTTTGTTTTGACCAATATGATTTTCATAAAACAATATTTGGCGCTGAAGGTTGCTGAGTTCGACTATATCATTATCAACAAGACCTAATGTGCCAATGCCGGAAACAGTCAAATATTGTGCAAGCGGACAACCTAGTCCGCCCATGCCGATAATCAGCACGCGAGCAGACTTGAGTTTTTGTTGACCCGCACCGCCAATATTGGGCAATAACAGATGACGCCGATAGCGCAGCTCAGGCGCGTGCAAGTCATCTGTCATATTTTATAGGCCTTCAAATAGCGCCGTGGACAAGTAGCGTTCGGCAAAGCTTGGAAGAATTATAACGATATTTTTACCCGCCATCTCAGGGCGTTTGCCAACCTCAAGAGCCGCAGCAACTGCAGCACCCGAACTAATGCCGCCAGGCACACCTTCTAAGCGCGCAAGACGACGTGCGGTTTCAAATGCGGTCTCGTTGGATATGGTAACGATCTCATCAATTAAATTAGCGTCCATGTTACCGGGTATAAAGCCAGCGCCAATACCTTGAATTTTATGTGGCCCTGGAGCGCCCCCCGACAGGATTGGGCTGTCTTCAGGTTCAACAGCAATCATTTTGAGTTCTGGCTTGCGTTCTTTGAGGCGGCTGCCGACGCCGGAAAAAGTACCGCCAGTACCGACACCAGAAATGACAACATCGACAGTTCCGTTCGTGTCATTCCAAATTTCTTCTGCAGTTGTAACGCGATGAATTTGTGGATTGGCTGGATTGTTGAATTGCTGCGGCATGACCCATGTTGGATTTTGCGCGAGTAATTCTTCGGCTCGACCAATAGCCCCTTTCATTCCTTTTTCGGCTGGCGTGAGCTCAAGCTGAGCACCTAGTAATAAGAGCATCTTACGGCGCTCGATCGACATGCTTTCAGGCATGCATAAAATGAGTTTATAACCTTTGGCCGCGCAAGCAAATGCAAGGGCAATTCCTGTATTTCCTGATGTTGGTTCAATAATGACTGTGCCTTCGTTTATTTGGCCGCCTTGTTCGAGCGCTTCAATCATAGCAACGCCGATACGGTCCTTGACGCTTGCAATCGGATTAAAAAACTCAAGTTTGGCTAAGAGGTTAGCCTGACACTCTTCAGCGGCTTGCAAGCGCTTAAGGCGCACAATTGGCGTATTGCCAATTGTGTCGATGATAGAGTCATAAATTTTTCCTCGGCCTGTTGTGCGTGGTTGCTCACTCATAATTAATTCCCCTTCTTATTTTGCGTTTCATATTTACGCTTGCCGTTTCGTACAAAATTATATTGTAAAGTCTTCGCTCTGTATCGCCGTAGCAACATTGGGAGCGTCACGGCATAAATCTTCAATCGTAATGGCATCAAGTTCAAGTCGCATATTTTCAGCGACCTTGTCGCATAATGGCATGATAACGCTTTGCCCCAAAGCAGAACGGAGGGTGACCTGTTCCTCATTATTATCCAGACTATCAATCACGCGAATGATTTCGCCAATACTAATCCGACGGCGTTCCCTTGCCAGGCGGTAACCGCCACGGGGGCCGCGAACGCCTCGTAGAATATCGGCGCGGACCAGTGCCTGCATAATTTGTTCAAGATAACGTTGAGGCACTTGTTGGCGATCGGTAATTTCACGCGCTTGGACGGGTTCGGGTCGCGCGTGAACAGCGACGTCAATAACAGCCTCTAAGGCAAGCATAGTTTTACGCGATAATGGTTGCATGATATTAGGCCTTACCTGTGGAACCAAATCCACCTTCACCGCGTTGGGTTTCGGGCAGGCTATCGGTTATTTCAAGAGTGCCTTTGGTGACCGGTGCAAAGACCATTTGCGCGATGCGCGCTCCGCGTTCAATGACAAAATCCTCTTCGCCAAGATTGATCAAGATCACTTTAATTTCACCTCGATAATCGCAATCAATCGTGCCGGGCGTGTTGAGAACGGTGACGCCATGTTTTGCGGCAAGCCCAGAGCGCGGCCGAATTTGCGCTTCATAATCTTGAGGCAAGGCAATGGAAAGACCTGTCTCAATGAGTGCGCGCGCCATTGGCTTTAACGTGACAGGTGCAGTGAGGGCGGCTTTGAGGTCCATGCCTGCGGCACCGTCTGTGGCATAAAAAGGAAGCTCTAGCCCCTCTGCGTGAGAGAGTTGAACAATAGGAATTTTAATGTGCGACACGTTTTTACTCCTTACTGCGGTTGCTTAAGCATATAGTCTGAGACTTTAACGACCAGTTTTTGTGCGACCTCTGTCTTGCTCATCGCGGGCCATTTGTCTTGGTCATCATTGGTGAAAATGTCGACCGTATTATGGTCGCCTCCCATAATGCCATTCTCGGGAGAAACATTATTAGCGACAATCCAGTCACATCCTTTGCGTATGCGTTTTGCTTGAGCATATTCAGACACATTTTCGGTTTCAGCTGCGAAGCCAATGACAAGGCCTGGACGTTGTGCGCCAGATTGTTGGCTCACCCATGCCAGAATGTCTGGGTTCTCAACAAGCGTGAGAGTGGGGGCTTTGCTGTCAGCATTCTTTTTGACTTTTTGGCTTGCTTGGGTTTCAACGCGCCAGTCCGCGACGGCAGCTGTCATGACGGCAATATCTGCCGGTAAGGCGGCTTGTACATGTGCTAACATTTCACAGGCTGTTTCCACGCGTGTTATTTGCACGCCCGTTGGACAAGGGAGGTCGGTTGGCCCGCTAATCAGCGTCACCGAAGCCCCCGATGCGGCAAAAGCCGCGGCGATTGCATAGCCTTGTTTGCCCGAAGACCGATTGGCGATATAGCGCACAGGGTCTATCGGCTCATGCGTCGGACCTGCTGTGACGAGCACGTGTTTTCCGCTAAGCACCCCATCATTTTTAGCAAGTGCCGGTGGTGCGTGTTCTGTTTCATGTTGGTTGAGGCCATGCATTACCTGGGAGACGATGTCGTCAACTTCACTCATGCGTCCGAGCCCGAACTCACCACAGGCCATATCGCCTTCGTCAGGTCCAATTATGCGAATGCCATCCACTTTGAGTTGCTCTAAATTACGCTGCGTTGCGGGGTGGTGCCACATGCGGACATTCATAGCGGGAGCGATAAAGACAGGTTTATCTGTCGCTAATAATGTGGTGCTGGCCAGGTCATTGGCCACACCCATGGCCATTTTGCCAATAAGGTCGGCGGTAGCCGGCGCCACTAAAATTGCATCAGCCTCTCGGGAAAGTTGAATATGGCCCATTTCAGCCTCATCCTTGAGGTCGAATAAATTCTCATAAACTTTATCGCCAGAGACGCTTGCAATTGATAAAGGAGATACGAATTGTGCAGCGGCGGCCGTTAAGACACAGCGTGCATTGATCCCTTGTTTTTTAAAGGCGCGCACAAGCTCTGGCGCTTTATATGCCGCGATCCCGCCACCAATAATGATTAGAATACGATTTATACTCATTAAAACCCAAGATTTTGAGGGCGCTGAAAGATGCGCCGCATTTCAAGCTTATTCTACTATTAAAAGGTGTGAAAATTCAAGTTCCCGATAAAAACATTGTGTATTAAATAATTTATCGATTAGTTCTGAGAAAATAGCCAAATAGCATATAGGCCAATGAAAAGAGCCGTCAGGCCTATTATGCGCGCCACTCGGTCTGGCTTTTGGGGCTCTGGTTCTGTTAGCTGCGTTGCGGCTGATTGAAGGGCGGCCAATGTGTCGGGCAATCCTTTTATAGTGCGGCTGATGTTTTTTAAGCCTGCACGTGCCTCGCGGAGCTTGCCTTCTGGGCCGAGCTCTTTTTTTAACCATGTACTGACAATGGGTTGTGCGGCATCCCAGATGTTGAGCTTGGGATCAAAACTGCGGGCAACCCCCTCCACTGTGACCATGGTCTTCTGGAGCAATAAGAGCTGAGGCTGGGTTTCCATTTCAAATTGGGCGGTCACGTCAAATAGATGTGTGAGGAGATTGGCCATGGAAATATTTTCAGCATTTTGATCGCGAATAGGTTCACCAATCGAGCGTAGGGCTTGTGCAAATTCATCAATGCTATTGCGTTTGGGGACATAACCCGCCTCAAAATGTACACGCGCCACTTTATCGTAATCACGTGTGATAAAGCCGTGAAGAATTTCCGCTAAGAACCGTCGGCTATCATAATCGAGGCGCCCGACAATACCAAAGTCGATGCCGACCAGAACACCATCGTGAGCAATCATCAGGTTGCCTTGGTGCATATCAGCATGAAAAAAGCCGTCTCTCAATGCTTGGTTTAGGAAGGTTTGGATGAGCCGTGTGGCGAGCGTGGGCATGTCGTGCCCTGCCTTTGTGAGTGCGTCCACATGACTGGCCGGCGTGCCATCAATCCATTCCATGGTTAGGATTTGCTTGCTTGTGGCTTCCCATATGACTTTAGGCACTGTGAAGAAAGGGTCATCTTTTGTATTTTCATACATCTCTGATAATGCGGCGGCCTCAAGACGCAGGTCCGTTTCTAGGCTGATTGTGCGCTGAAGGACATTGAGGCTATCGGTTGGCCGCAAGCGCCGCGCGCGAGGGACGAAGCGTTCGACCAAACGGGCAATGGTAAAAAATACACGAAGCTCATTGCGTAGTTTGGTCTCTATATTGGGGCGGAGTAATTTGACGGCGAGATCTTGATCGCGATTACGCGCATCCTTGGCGCGGTGGACTTGCGCGATGGATGCGGCGGCAACAGGGGCGCCAAGCTCGACGATGAAGCGATCCGCGTCTGGAATTTCGTCATGCAATAATTGCTCTGCGATGGCCTGATCAAAAGGCGCCATTTTATCTTGCAGTAAACGCAAGTCTGCGGCGAGGTTGGCACCAATAACGTCGGGCCGCGTTGCCAGAAATTGCCCAAGTTTAATATAGGTTGGCCCAAGATCGGCAATGCGCTTTGACAGTTTTTCACCGCGTTCGCTATGACCATAATTAGGGACACCTAAGGTGAAAATACGGCGTGCAGCACGCAGTGTCAGTGGCGCACGTTTTTTGAAATCAGGCGGTAGAACGCTGTCTTGCGCGAGCAATAAGCGCATCATCCGCAGCAGCCTTAATGTTCCGACGGTGCGGCTCATAGTGGCCGCCACCCCAGGTGGAGAGCAACAATGCCAGCCGAGAGTCGTTCATGGCGTACGCGCTCAAACCCGGCTTCTTTCACTTCTGTTGCAAAATCATCAGCTGCTGGAAATGTACGAATGCTCTCAACCAAATATTTATAGGGGGCCGCATCGCCAGTAACCAAACGACCCATAGGCGGTATCAGGTTAAATGAATAAGCGTCATAGGCTTTCATCATGGACGCATTCGGAATATGCGAAAATTCAAGGCAGGCAAAAACTCCCCCTGGCTTGAGTACGCGCCAGGCCTCTTTCAGTGCTGCATCGCGGTGGGTGACATTGCGAATGCCAAAAGCAATCGTGTAAATATCGCAGCTTTTATCTTCGAGCGGCAAGGCCTCGGCATTGCCTACACTGGCTTGAATATGATGATCTAAGTTTTGTTTTTGCGCATTGGCATAGCCGACGCGCAGCATTTCGGCATTAATGTCAATGAGGCGGACATCCAAAAGGCCGTTGCGTCCGGCAGGGCTTTTGAGCGCGCGGAAGGCAATATCTCCGGTGCCGCCAGCAACATCAACCATGGTCATGGGCTTGCGCGCTGCGTGCAAAGGAAGGCGGCGTATCATATGATTTTTCCAAAGTCGGTGAAGCCCGACGGACATCATGTCGTTCATTATGTCATAGCGATCAGCGACCGCATCAAAAACACCGCGCACGCGCGACTGCTTCTCGCTCGTTGGAATTTTAGTAAACCCAAAATTGGTTTCAGTGTTTTGGCTTTTTTCACTCATGGCCGCGAAGATAAACGAAAGAGGCGCTCGTGGCTAGATAAGCATTCATTTCTTATTTTGCTGTTTTTCCTTATGTTTATTTGAAACCTAGGCTATCTTGTTCTTCATGCCAGAACTTCCAGAAGTTGAAACAGTACGTCGCGGGCTTGAACCTCACATGGTAGGGCAGGTTATTGACTATATTGCTTTGCGTCGGCCCAATTTGCGTTACCCCTTTCCCGCCCAATTTGAACAGACCTTATTGGGGGCTGAGATCAAACATATTGGCCGGCGCGCTAAATATTTATTATGTCACATCACAACGGCGCAAAATGATGACCTGGTTTGGATTACCCATCTGGGTATGACGGGGCGTTTTACAATATATAATGATGCCCCTAATACACCCGGTCGGTTTCATAATCAGATTGAGCCGCGTGAAACGCATGAGCATGTGGTCTTGTCATTGCGCAATGATATACAAATTACCTATTGTGACCCAAGACGCTTTGGCTTTATGCACCTCATCCCCGAAGAAGATATTTCAAAATATCCTGCTTTTGTCACGATGGGCCCCGAACCGACCCAGCCGATTGATGTTGCGGGCTTATCGCAACGTCTCTCGCACCGGTCATGCCCGATTAAGTCTGCCCTGCTGGATCAATCAGTATTGGCGGGCTTGGGTAATATATATGTTTGCGAAGCTTTGTTTCGCTCAGGCATTTCGCCCAAAACGCGTGCGAATAAAATTAGCAAACAGCGCTTGGCGCGTCTTAGCGCGGCCATTGAGGCTGTGATTGCGGAAGCCATTCTGGCTGGCGGCTCAACTTTGCGCGACTTTCGTGCCAGCGATGGTGAGCTTGGTTATTTCCAGCACCAATTCGATGTCTATGACCGTGCGAATGAGGCCTGTTCACGGGCGACATGCCAAGGTATAGTTAAACGCATTGTCCAGTCGGGGCGGTCGAGCTTTTATTGTGGAACATGTCAGAAGTGATCTGTGTATGACGGTTCTAAAGAAAGTAAGTGTGGCGATATGACAAAAATTACCTTTAAAGGCCATTCATCAGCTCTTCAAATGCCATTGCATGCTTTCGTGATTTTGGCATTTCTAGGTGGATTATGGTGTGCGGCTTTGTTGCCAGCCCATGCTGAACCCGGTTATTTATCTGCGGCACCCGATATACCATTGGCAAGCGGATTGATTGAACGTGAACAAGATGCTTTTAGCTTTGATAAAGCAGAAGGCCGCATTTTAACCGTCATGCTTGGCCGAGAAGACGGGTTAAACGATGTTGAAATTATTCAATTTTACGCAGATAGTCTGCCCAATCTGGGCTGGACGGTAACCTCGGATGATAAGACAAGTTTGGCCTATCTCCGTGATGCGGAATTGTTGCGCATTGTGGTCTTGCCCGAACATGTGGAATTAACGATAACCCCTATACATCAAGATGAACGCTAAAGAGGCTCAAAAATGAAATATGAAAACATCTTATTCGAAACGCGAGGTCGGGTTGCTCTTATTACGCTGCACCGCCCAAAGGCGCTCAATGCCCTATGCGGTCTGCTTATGGACGAATTAACAGATGCGATTGAAAAATGTGATGCTGATCCGGCGATTGGCTGCATTGTTCTAACAGGCTCTGAAAAAGCATTTGCTGCGGGTGCAGATATAAAAGAAATGCAAAGCAAAAATTATATAGATGTTTTGAGTGAAGATTTTATAACCGCGAATTGGGAAGCAGTGGCCAAGGCTCGCAAGCCTGTCATTGCGGCGGTGGCTGGATACGCGCTTGGTGGTGGCTGTGAGCTTGCCATGATGTGCTCATTCATTCTTGCCGCTGATACGGCTAAATTTGGACAGCCAGAGATCAATCTTGGCGTTATTCCCGGCGCCGGCGGCACGCAGCGCTTGACACGCTTTGTCGGCAAGTCAAAAGCAATGGAAATGTGCTTAACAGGGCGCATGATGGATGCCGAAGAGGCTGAGCGGTGTGGGCTTGTTAGCCGTGTCATTCCCGCCGAAAACTTACTTGAAGAAGCTATGGCCACAGCAGATAAAATTGCTGAAAAGTCATTGCCATCTGTGTTGATTGCCAAAGAATGTGTGGATCGGGCCTATGAAACAACCTTGAGTGAAGGTGTTCGCTTCGAGCGTCGCGTATTCCATTCATTATTCGCCTTTGAGGATCAAACGGAAGGTATGGCCGCCTTTGCTGAGAAACGCGCGCCGAAGTTTCAAAATAGATAGTCAATTACGGGTTGACGCACTGCCACCTTCGGCCTATAAACCGCGCTCATAAGCCATTTACAAGCGTAGAGGGCTGATTGTGGTTGACCGGCTTAATGGTTGAACTAAAACAATTTTATAGTGAAGGTCCCCGTTTGGGGTGATGGATTAGAAAATGGCGAATACAAAATCTGCCAAGAAAATGGTAAGAAAAATTGCAAAGCGTACTGAAGTAAATCGCAGCCGCCTAAGTCGTGTGCGTACTTTCTTGCGCCGTGTTGAAGAAGCCCTTGCAAGCGGTGACAAGTCTGTTGCTGAAAGTGCTTTGAAAGATGCGCAACCAGAAATTATGCGCGCTTCTCAAAAAGGCATTATGCATCCCAATACAGCTTCTCGCAAAGTATCTCGCCTAGCAAAGCGCGTTAACTCGCTTTAAGCCTCTCGCTTCTAATCGATCTTGCGCTTAGGTGAATCCTGATGATCGCAGTTTTGCTGTCGATTTAAGACATATTAAAACCCTCTCTTCAAAGAGGGTTTTTTTGTGCCCTTAAGATGGTTCTGCGGGGGGAGGTAACAAATATAAATTCTCTTATGGGAGGATCTATATTTTTATAAAAAAAATACCTCAAAAGGACATTATGAAGACGATGTTAAAAATAATGGGGATGCATTTCTTGGCAAATTAAAAAAAATAAAAAAAAATGTATTTTTTTATTGTTACGCAAGTAACCGAATTTAATGCAACTTTTTGTATCGACCGTGCCTTTGGAAAAAAAACATTCTATGTTCTCGTTTCCTTCCTATTGCATTACGCGCTCACCTGAAATTATACTAAGCCACTGCCGAGCGCAGAAACCTAATTTGCTATAACGCGTGCGAAATATCTTAAGTTAATCAATGGCTTAGGGTAATAATTTCCTTTGTGTTATTGGTCAAAAAATGTCTCGATGTTGAGTTTATTCGCTCGACATATTTAATAAGTTTTGAAAGGTATAAAAGCACGATGGTCGATGTTAATTTGCTTGATATACCTTACGATGGGTTTTCCGGACATGTAACGCCTGCGACCGCTTATGGTGCCATTACGCATCGCGATGAAAATGCGCCGGGTGCAGTTATTGTTGATGTGCGCACAGTTGCCGAATGGCAATTTGTCGGTCTTCCGGACTTACCTGCGGATTGTTTCTTTAAGATTGAATGGCAAACTTATCCGACGATGAGTTTGAATGACGATTTTGGGACTGCTTTGCAGCAAGGCATTCCCGACAAGTCGACGCCTATTTTTATGTTATGTCGCTCTGGCGCGCGGTCTATGGCTGCGGCCCAATGTGCGGTGACATTAGGATATGCGTTGGCGTTTAATATTGCTGGTGGTTTTGAGGGTGATGTCGATGCTAATGGACATCGGGGCGTAACAAATGGATGGAAAGCCGATGGCTTGCCGTGGAAACAAATGTAATTGCTGCGATTTGTGTTGCGAGGCATTGAGCGTTTAAACAGTTAAAGAGTTGGAATATCTGGCATATGGAAAATGAACAAGAAGTAGGCGCTGAGGGCGGTTCTGAAAAAGCTGAAATTGAAAATCCAGAGTTGCGCTTGCTTGAAATGCAATGGCACAAGGTGAAGTCTCGTTTGCGCGCCGAACTTGGTGAGGCAACTTTTAACAGTTGGTTCAAGCTTTTGACGGTTCAAGGGCGCGCCCGTGGGCGGATAACACTGCAAGTGCCGACTCGCTTTGTTAGAAGCTGGATCGAGGCGCATTACCTTAATCGTATTTTGGATTATTGGCGCATTGAAGATGAGACTGTTAAGCGGATTGATATTGATCTTCAGCCCGAATATGTTCCTCAAGCCGCTCAGACACGCGTTCAAACAGCTCCACCTAGTCGTTTGCCAAATTTCACAAGCCGTCCGACCCCGGCTGCGCCGGTTGAGCGGGCGCCGATTAAGCGCCCTGATATGGGGGCGCCGCTTGATCCTCGTTTTACTTTTGATAATTTCATTGTTGGCAAGTCCAATGAGCTTGCTCACGCTGCCGCACGGCGCTTGGCTGAAGATAGCGGTGTTGTCTTTAATCCGTTGTTTTTATATGGCGGTGTTGGGCTCGGCAAAACTCACTTAATGCACGCTATTGCTTGGGAAATTAATAAATTGCGGCCCGAGAGTACAATTCTATATCTATCGGCTGAAAAGTTCATGTATCAATTTGTTCGCGCATTGCGCTTTAAGGACACAATGGCTTTTAAGCAGCAGTTCCGTGAAGTTGATGTTTTGATGATTGACGATATCCAATTCATTGCCGGTAAGGATTCTACACAAGAAGAGTTTTTCCATACTTTTAATGCCTTAATTGACCATAATCGTCAGGTTATTATTTCAGCCGATCGCTCACCATCTGATCTTCAGGGCATTGAAGAACGTATTCGTTCGCGCCTTGGCTGGGGTTTGGTTGCCGATATTCATCCGACCGATTATGAGTTACGCCTTGGTATATTGCAGGCGAAAGCCGATGCTTTAATGGCCCGCGGTGATCATGCAACAGTTCCTAAGGGCGTATTGGAGTTTTTGGCCCAGAGAATAACCAATAATGTGCGGGAGCTTGAGGGCGCCCTGAACCGTATCGTTGCTTATTCATCTTTTGTTGGCTGTGCGATTACGCTTGAGGTTGCACAAGATGTTTTGCGCGATTTACTACGGGCGTCAGAGCGTCGTGTGACGATTGATGAGATTCAGCGTCGGGTTGCCGAGTATTTTAACGTTCGAATTGGCGATATGCTGTCAGCGCGTCGTGCGCGCACTGTTGCCCGTCCTCGCCAAATTGCAATGTATTTGTCTAAGCAATTGACCACTCGGTCTTTGCCCGAAATTGGACGTAAATTTGGTGGCCGCGATCATACAACGGTTATTCATGCCGTTAAAAAAATTGATCAACTCCGTGGTGAGGACCCTGCATTAGACGAAGATGTGGATCTCTTGCGCCGGATGCTCGAAAATTAAACAAAAAAGCCTCTGTTTTCGCCAAAACGGTTCAACAAACGGCTTAGATTCTGTTATAGTTTAAGCCACTTTGTGGATGTGATTCGTTATGCACAAGCGCGCAGGCAGGTATTGCGTGTGGGTGTTGGGGCATGATGACCAAGTCCACATGAGGTTAATTAGTTTGCTAACCTTGGTTCGCATATTAATAACCACATAAAATCTAAGCCAGAGCGATACAAAAGTGCTGATGGCAATATGGAGAGAGCATCATGCGGACGATTATTGAAAAAAGTGCATTACTCAAAGCGTTAAATCACGTGCAAAGTGTGGTCGAGCGCCGCAATACAATTCCAATTTTGTCCAATGTTCTTTTGCAAGCCCAGGGTGGCTCCCTGTCTTTGACGGCAACAGATTTGGAAATTGAGATCCGAGAGAAAATTGAGGCTGATGTGCATCAAGAGGGTGCCGTCACCGCGCCCGCTCATATGCTTTATGACATTGTTCGGAAGCTAGCTGATGGTGCCCAGGTTGAGCTATCGCTTGACGCGGATGCGGGACGCCTGAATTTGAGTTCGGGGCCGTCGCACTTTACATTGCAAACCTTGCCCAAGGATGATTTTCCCGCCATGTCGCAAGACGAAATGCCGGTTACGTTTGCTTTGCCTGCTGAGCAATTACAATCTCTCATCGATCGGACGCGCTTTGCAATATCCTCCGAAGAGACACGCTATTATTTAAATGGGATTTACCTGCATACGGTTGAAGAAGGTGGCCGTGGTCTTTTGCGCGCTGTGGCGACAGATGGCCACCGTTTAGCTCAGGCACAAATTAATCAACCTGTCGGCGCGGCCGGCATGCCATCGATTATTGTGCCCCGTAAGACAGTGAATGAAACACAAAAGCTTCTCGAAGAAGCTGGTGGCGAAGTGAGCGTTCAGCTCTCTGATACGCGCATTAATTTTGCCTTCGAGTCAATTGTTTTGACCTCAAAACTAATTGATGGAAAGTTCCCAGATTATACGCGGGTTATTCCAAGCAGCAATGACAAGACATTGAGCGTGGATGTGCGCGCCTTCAAGCAAAGCGTTGATCGCGTGGCGGCTATTTCAAGCGAGAAGTCGCGAGCAGTTAAATTGATGCTCGATAATGATCGTCTCATGTTTAGCGTGTCTAACCCAGATGGTGGTAGCGCTTCTGATGAATTATCAGTTGCTTATGATGCGGCGTCTCTAGAGATTGGTTTTAACGCCCGTTACCTGCTTGATATTATGGGGCAGATTGAGGGCGAGACAGCATCTATGGAGCTGGCTGATGCTGGTTCTCCAACCATTGTGCGTGACCTTGCCGATAAAGACGCGCTTTATGTGTTAATGCCGATGCGGGTCTGAGGTGCGCGAAACGCTGGGGCATAAGCAGAAAATGGCGGCACAAGAAAACACGATGCCGGCCGCTATTGTTTCGCGGATGCCTCACATTACGGCTTTAAGATTGCAAAATTTTAGAAATTATATCGAGGCCGCCTGCCCCTTTGGTGCTCAGCTCAATATTCTCATTGGGGCCAATGGTATGGGCAAAACAAATATTCTTGAGGCGGTTAGTTTGCTTGGTCAGGGGCGCGGTTTGCGTGGATCACAATTTGCTGAACTAACCTCTAAGGGTACCAATTCCGGTTGGGCAATTGGCGCTGATATTGCTTTGCCATTTGGTGAGAGTAAAGTGCGTGTGAGTTATCAGGGTGAGGGACGCGTCTTGCATATGGATGGTGATGTCCGAAAAAGCTTTGAGGCTTTATCGGCTCATCTCCCGCAATTATGGTTAACGCCCGCCATGGATCGTCTCTTTGTTGAGAGTGCTTCGGGGCGCCGCAAATTTCTTGATCGATTTGCGGTCACATTAAACCCGTCACTCACGGTTGCGCTGGCCTCTTATGAGAAAGCAATGCGCGAGCGCAATCGGCTTTTGGCGGATGGGGTTACAGTCTCTATCCGCGCCTGGCTCGATAGTTTGGAAGAGACAATGGCCGTACAGGGAACAGCGATTGCTTTGGCGCGGCTCGATGCGCTTGACTTACTGGCCGCCGGTCTAAGCGAGATGCCTGAAAACGCTTTCCCCCGTGCGCGTATTGGGCTTGAGGGAGAGCTCGAACTGGCGCTACGCAGTTTGTCTATGCTTGAAGTGGAGGATCAGTTTCGGCAAGTTTTGGTTGATAATCGAAACCTAGATACCGCCGCCGGGCGTAGCTTGCGCGGGCCACACCGCACAGACTTTTTGGCTTATCATGCTGGCAAAGATATGCCGGCGGCGCAGTGCTCAACGGGTGAGCAAAAAGCGCTCTTGGTAGGCCTCATACTGGCTCAAGCAAATTGCGTGGCCGCAAGAAGTGGCGATGTGCCATTATTATTATTGGATGAAGTTGCGGCGCATCTGGATGTTAATCGCCGCGCAGCTTTGGCCGAGGTGCTTGAGCATTTGGGTGGTCAGGTTTGGATTACTGGTACCGAGCGGCATAGCTTCTCGGCTTTTAACGGGGATGCCTATTATGTCGATGTCGACAATGGCATGTTGCAACCCCAAAATGTGAAGATGTGAAGTTAGGGAATTAAGATGAGCGATGAACCAATCGAACTAGCCGCTGAGTACGGCGCTGATTCAATCAAAGTCCTTAAAGGGCTTGAGGCGGTTCGTAAACGCCCCGGGATGTATATTGGCGATACGGATGATGGTACAGGCCTTCACCATATGGTCTATGAGGTTGTCGATAACGCGATTGATGAGGCGCTTGCCGGTCACTGCGATACGGTTACCGTCACGCTTAACGGCGATGGTTCGGTGACGGTTACGGATAATGGTCGCGGTATCCCAACTGACTTGCATGAAGAAGAGGGCATGTCTGCAGCAAAAGTGATTATGACCCAGTTGCATGCCGGCGGTAAATTTGACCAAAATAGTTACAAAGTTTCTGGCGGTCTGCACGGCGTTGGTATTTCGGTAGTGAATGCGCTTAGTGACTGGCTTGAACTTACGATTAATCGCGCAGGAAAAGTTCATAAAATGCGCTTTGAACATGGCGACGGTATTGGTGATTTGGAAGTCGTCGGTGATACAGAAGAAACCGGCACTGCTGTGACGTTTCACCCATCGAGCGAAACATTCACCATGACAAATTTCAGCTTTGAAACGCTGGAGCACCGTCTTCGCGAATTGGCATTCTTGAATCGTGGTGTTGCCATTCGTCTGACAGATGCGCGTACGCCAGAACCCATTATTGTTGATCTTGCATATGAGGGCGGTCTAGAAGCCTTCACCCGCTACCTGGACCGGAACAAAAACGCGTTGCTCGACACGCCTATTTCGATCATGGCCGAGTCTGATGATATCGGTGTGGAAGTTTCTTTGTGGTGGAATGATAGTTATCATGAAACAGTTTTATGTTTCACCAATAATATCCCTCAACGTGACGGCGGAACACATTTGGCCGGTTTCCGGGGCGCCCTCACCCGCGCTGTTAACAGCTATGCTCAAGCCAGCGGCATTGCTAAGAAAGAAAAAGTTGCCATGAGCGGTGATGATTGCCGCGAGGGCCTAACTGCGGTTCTTTCAGTGAAAGTGCCGGACCCAAAATTCTCCAGTCAAACAAAAGACAAGCTCGTTTCATCTGAAGTGCGCCCTGTTGTTGAAAGCGTAATGAATGAAGTGCTCTCGACCTGGTTTGAGGAACACCCACAAGAGGCGCGGACAATTATTGCTAAGGTTGTCGAAGCCGCCGCGGCGCGCGAAGCGGCACGCCGTGCACGAGAATTAACGCGACGTAAGGGCGCGCTTGATATTTCAAGCCTGCCTGGAAAATTAGCAGACTGCCAAGAGCGTGATGCATCCAAAGCTGAAATCTTCATTGTTGAGGGCGATAGTGCGGGTGGCTCAGCCAAGCAAGCGCGCAATCGCGCCAATCAAGCTATTTTGCCTCTTCGCGGTAAAATCCTAAATGTTGAGCGCGCCCGCTTTGACAAAATGTTGTCATCTGTCGAAATTGGGACGCTGATCACAGCGCTTGGAACTGGGATTGGTCGTGAAGATTTTAATATTGAGAAGCTGCGATATCACAAGATCATTATCATGACAGATGCGGACGTTGACGGCGCCCATATTCGGACGCTGCTTCTGACATTCTTTTATCGTCAAATGCCAGAAATTATTGAGCGTGGTTACCTCTATATTGCTCAGCCGCCCCTTTATAAAGTACGCCGTCAAAGCTCCGAGACATATTTAAAAGACCAGCCTGCGCTGGAGCAATATTTAATAGATGGCGGCTCTGGTGATGCTGTGCTCACACTTGGCTCGGGTGAACAACGCAGTGGTGAGGACTTACGTCAATTGGTTGAAGAGGCGCGCAGTGTGCGCAATATGCTTGCCAGCTTGCCCCCGCGTTATCCTAAAAGTGCGATCGAGCAAACCGCAATTGCTGGCGCGCTGACACCGACGATTTTATCTGATGAAACAATGGCGCTTGAAGGATCTAAATATATTGCGCGCCGCCTTGACCGCCTTGAAGATGAGGTCGAGCGCGGGTGGGAAGGTGCTCCGACGGGCGATGGCGGCTTGGTCTTTACGCGTGTTTTGCGCGGGGTTCGCGAAGCAATTAATATTGATGGGCCGCTGATCGCATCCGCCGATGCGCGCCGCCTTGATGCAATGGCACCGCACCTCCAGGCTGTTTATCTCGAGCCTGCACAATTGCGGATCAAAGATAAGGTGATTACGATTAATGGTCCAACTGATCTTTTGACAGCGATCATGGATTATGGTCGCGTCGGGGTTAGTTTGCAGCGCTATAAGGGATTGGGCGAGATGAACCCAGATCAATTATGGCAAACAACCCTCGATAGCGAGGTTCGCTCATTGTTACAGGTGAAAATTCGCGATGTCGCTGAATCCAATAATTTGTTTGAGCAATTAATGGGTGATGTGGTTGAGCCTCGCCGACAATTTATCCAAGATAATGCGCTCTCTGTCTCTAATCTTGATATTTGATGTGTTGAAGGATTAGCCCCCTGTGGCCGTGACGAAGCAAAAGAAAACCAAAAAAGCGACTGTTAAACGCGGTGGGGTTGGACGTGTTGTTTATTGGCTGACATTCATTGGTCTATGGGCGGGCATTGGAGTTGCTGGTCTCGTTGGCTATTATGCACTCGACCTGCCCGATACACGTCAGTTATGGCAAGTGGAGAACCAACCCGAATTCCGGTTTTATGGCGCGAATGATAAGCCTCTGGCTCGACGCGGCAGATTAAATGGTCGCCCGCTTTTGTTTCGTGACCTTCCCCCACACCTTGTTCAGGCTGTGATTGCCATTGAAGACCGGCGTTTTTATGATCATGTTGGTGTCGATATTCGTGGGTTAGCGCGCGCCGTTTATGCCAATTTTCGTGCTGGTGGCATGGTCGCTGGCGGCTCGACGCTCACACAACAATTAGCCAAGAATGTTTTCTTAACGCCTGAGCGTACGATTAAACGCAAAGTGCAGGAGTTGCTTTTGTCGTTTTGGATGGAAGCCACTTTAAGCAAAGAGGATATTATCACTCTTTATATGAATAGGGTTTATTTTGGCGCGGGCGCCTATGGTGTTTTCGCGGCTGCCGAAACATATTTTGCTCGCCCTGTTCAGGAGTTAACGCTTGGCGAGTCTGCCATTTTAGCTGGTTTGCTGAAAGCGCCATCTCGGCTAGCGCCAACTCGCAACCCCGATGGCGCGCGCGCGCGTGCTCAATTGGTTTTGCAATCCATGTATGAGATTGGAGCGATCAGCGAAGAGACCCTTGCTGAAGATCCGTTATCCCAAGTCCGTGTCGTAACGCGTAGCAGTGATACAGCCCATTATGCAATTGATTGGGCGATGGAACAGCTCCCAGACTTTGTCGGTCGTCCGCGAACAGATCTTGATATTATCACAACCATTGATCCTGTCTTGCAGGTCGCCGCTGAGAAAGCAGCTTTGCAGGTTTTACATGAATATGGTGAAGCAAGAAATGTGGAACAGGTTGCTGTTGTTGTCATGACACCCCAAGGCGCTATTCGTGCTCTAATTGGTGGGCGCTCATATGCGCAAAGCCAATATAATCGGGCCGTCTTGGCCAAGCGCCAACCAGGGTCTGCCTTTAAACCCATTGTGTATCTTGCTGGTCTGGAGGCTGGCATGGAGCCCATGACAATAATGCATGATGGGCCTATATCGATTGAGGATTGGTCGCCTCAAAATTATAATGGCGAATATAATGGCGATGTGTCCCTTACAGAGGCTTTGGCAAATTCCCTCAATACTGTTGCCGTCCAAGTGACCGAGCAGGCTGGCCGCGAGCGGGTTATTGATGTTGCGCGTCGGACTGGGATTACGTCCCATCTGTACCCGCATCCATCTATTGCATTGGGTGTGTTTGAAGTGTCTTTGCTTGAGCTGACGACTGTTTATGCCACTATTGCTAATAATGGTTTTCGGACTTTCCCTTATGTTATTGAAGATGTGATTAGTTCAAATGGTGATGAGCTCTATAAGCGTGTGGCGGGGTCTGTCATTCCTGCAATATCGACAGAGAATGTGAATAAAATTCAAGACATGCTTGTCTCCGCGGTCGAGCGCGGCACGGGTCGCGCGGCGCGGGTGAAAGGTTTACGGGTTGGCGGCAAAACGGGCACTACGCAAAATTGGCGTGATGCCTGGTTCGTTGGCATGACCGGCGATCTTGTTGTTGGCGTTTGGGTGGGAAATGATGACGCGACTCCAATGAAACGCGTGACAGGTGGTTTCATGCCAGCTCAAATTTGGCATAATTTTATGGTTGCTCAACAATCAATTACCGACACAGCCCCCATTGGCCTGGGTGAAAGCGCACCGCAAAAGCGCCGGGGGTTGTTTGACTGGTTATTTGGAGAGTAATGCGTTTAATTTTGTCGCGATGCTCTCTGCTGTGTCTTTGTGCGTGAAAAAATGGACCAGATCGCCATCTGGGTTAATAACGTAAACAATAGACGAGTGGTCAATCACATAGCCGCCGGCTGAGCTAGGGTCGTCTACCCTTTGAAAATAAACTTTAAAACTTTTGGCCGCGGCCGCGACCTGCGCATCCGTTCCCGTAAGGGCAATGAAGCCGGGAAAAAAACCGTGAATATAAGTTGCAAGTTCATTGGGCGTGTCGCGCGCTGGATCAAGTGAGATAAAGATAGGCTGGATGATATCGGCCCGATCACCAATTTGATTGAGCGCTTCACTCATAATATCGAGCGTGAAAGGACAAATATCTGGGCAGAATGCAAAGCCAAAATAAACCAGCTGATAACGCCCTTCAAAATCACGCTGAGTGGTTGGCTTGCCGTCTTGATTGATCAGATCATATTCAATGGATAGCATTGGCGTGGCCAAGGCTTGTTCTGGCTCTGGATTTGATTTCATTAAGTCATTGGTCAGCAATCCTATGATGATCAATATACCGAGGGCAGAAATAGCGAGAATGGACACTTGTAGTTTCTTCATGATGTTATTGCCTTTGATTAAAAAATATATTTCATGCTATGGACATGAGAGTAACTCTTTGAAGAGGAGACGTATATGTCTTTTAGACATCTTTCGGTTGGACTTTTTGTCGCGAGTTTCGCGTTTATGTCCATTTTGATTGTTCCAGCCGAAGCGCAAAGAAAGCCTGCCATAGAAGATAATGACCTGATTGCAGGTGCCCGTGCGGGTGATCTCGCGGCCATGGTCGCTGCGATGGATAGCGGGATTAACGTCAATGATCGTGGTCGCGATCGGGTGCCCCCCATTGTTGTTGCTGCCGATGCTGGGCAATTAAAGGCAGTGCAACTTCTTATACAGAAAGGGGCCGATGTTAATTTGCGCTCGGGTGAGGGGCAAACGGCTTTAGCCGCTGCTGTTGCACGCGGTCACCCGGCAATAGTAAAAGTATTATTGCAAAATGATGCCAATCCGAACCGTCCCGGTTTTGGTAGCGAGGTGCCGTTAATTACAGCCGCTCGTTTGGGAGATGAGATGATGGTGCGGTTATTGTTAAGTGTTGACGCTGATTTGGATGAAACCGACCGCACAGGTCGCACAGCACTTGATTGGGCGCGTGAGAATAGATTTCATTCAATACAAGAACGACTGTTAGCGAAACGTAATTAATATGTGGTGGGCACGTATATTTTCGACACCGCTGCTCGGTGACGACCATGGGGTTAGGCTACGTGTTCATATTGAACAAAGATGGCTTGCCGTCGTTGGTCAGTTAATCGCGGTTCTTATTACCGACAGTGTATTGCAGTTTTCGTTACCAATTGCGGAACTGCTTCTGCTTGTGCTCGCGTCGGTCTTCGTCAATCTGTGGCTCTTATTGCGCTATCCAATCAGTCATATTTTAACCGACCGCCAAGCAATTATATTTTTTAGTTATGATCTTATTCAGCTCACAGCGCTTTTATATCTAACCGGCGGGCTTGCTAATCCCTTCGCTGTGATGATTTTGGCGCCTATTGCGATGGCCTCCACGGTTTTGCGGGCGCGATCCGTTTTTTTCTTAGGGGTGATTGGGCAATTATTAATAGCATTTCTAAGGTTTTCAGAGGCACCAATCTTCGTGCCAGGGCTGGTGATGCCCGACCTTTACCTAACCGGGGTATGGGTTGGCTTAATGTTAAGTATTGTTTTTATGCCTGGCTTTATTTGGCGCGTCTCTCATGAACGTCGACGTATGTCGCGGGCGCTGGCTGCGACAGAGAAAGTCTTAGAGCGTGAGGTGCGGCTTTCTGCGCTTGATGGGCTTGCAGCGGCGGCCGCACATCAATTAGGAACGCCACTAGGCACTATTACGCTTATTTCGAAAGAGCTTTTGCAGAAAGAAAACCTTGAAGAGACAGTCCGCAATGATTTGGAGCTGCTTTATCAGCAAAGCTTACGCTGCCGACAAATTTTATCTCATTTAACCGATGAAACAACGCAGAGCGATGTGCTGATCTCGCGTTTAACTCTGCGTGACATGCTCAATGAGGCCATCCAAGAAGTCGACATCGGGGCCAAAGAAATTGTGCTGGATGTTTCAGGTACATTAGATGAAGAGCCGGTCTTGCCCCGTCGGCCTGAAATTATATATGGGGTTGGCAATTTGATAGAAAATGCGACAGATTTTGCACAAACCAAGGTAAATATTTCAGCCTTTTACTCCGAAACCGATATTGTGGTAACTATTGAAGATGATGGGCCTGGCTTTCCACCTGAGATTTTACAGCGTTTAGGTGAGCCCTATACAACAGAAAGACAGACAAAAACCGGCATGGGCCTTGGGTTTTTTATTGCTAAAACACTCCTAGAGCGTTCTGGGGCTGAGGTTACAGTCAGCAATTTGCCCGCGTCAGATCAAGACCGCGCCCGCAAATTCATGGGTGCAAAGGTGAGACTGAGATGGCCGCGCGGGGGCATTAAAACCAATGATGAGTTGGATATTGCACTGGAAATTTGAGTTTTATGCATTAGTTTTGTCGGTGTAAGGTGGTTTTGACTGTTTTATTGTGTTTGAGGCTCTCAAAAACTGCTCATTAAGTTTTAGTAACAGGAAGTACGGATATGGCCGATGAGAAGCTCGATAATTTAGGTGATTTACTCATTTTAGATGATGATCAAGCCTGGCTTACCCGTCTTGGGCGGGCCATGGAGCAGCGCGGCTTTCGTGTTCATTTAGCATCCAGCGCTGCTGAAGCCCGCGCAAAACTTGGGGTTCTTGCACCGGCTTATGCTGTTGTCGATATGCGCCTTGAAGATGGCAATGGGCTTGAAATTGTTCCATTATTGCGCGCGGCGCGTGAAGATGTGCGGATTGTAATGCTAACTGGCTATGGAAATATCGCGACAGCCGTTGAAGCAGTTAAAAAGGGTGCTGTTGATTATTTATCCAAGCCTGCCGATGCCGACGAAATTTTTGCAGCACTAACAGCAACCGAGCTTTCAAAGCCGGCGCCACCACAAAACCCCATGTCTGCTGATCGCGTCCGCTGGGAGCATATTCAAAGAGTATTTGAGCTTTGTGACCGTAATGTTTCTGAAACTGCGCGTCGCCTCAACATGCATCGGCGCACTTTGCAACGTATTTTGGCTAAACGCGCACCACGATAGATTTGTTGGGGATGCCCTTTGAGCCCCTAACCTCCAGATTAGTGTCGATAAATGCTGAGAGGGTGTGTTTTTAGCCTCAATCAACTTCGCATTTAGGCGATATTTTGATCGTGTTGAAATAAATGTGTCAAATAAGTCAATATTTTTGCTTTTAGAATGATTTTGCTTGCATTTTAAGTGTCTTCGGTGAAGATTGTTCGATATGCGAGGGCAGTTCTGCCCTTATTTTATTTCAGTCACTTGGGAGGGTGCTCATGGTTGAAGCCTTAGAAAACTTTGTCTTCCGATTCAAAGTTTATATTCTCGTTTTATTTGCTGCATTTACAGTTTATGGCGGTTTTTATGCGACACAGTTGAAAATGACTGCTGGCTTTGAAAAGCAGTTGCCAACAGGTCATGAGTATATCCAGACATTCCAAGAATATCGGGATCAATTATTTGGCTCAAACCGTATTATTGTTGTTCTAAAAGAGCGCGAAGGTACGATTTGGAACAAAGAATTCTTCACTGAATATAAAGAGCTAACAGATGCTCTTTTCTATCTTCCTGGTGTTGCGCGTCATACGCTGACCTCCCTATGGACACCAAATTCACGTTATTTTGAAATCACCGAAGACGGCTTTGTTGCCGATGATGTGATCCCTGGCACAATTACACTTGATAATATTGACTCGGATTGCGTATCGCGCGTTAAAACGAAAAGTTTGCAAACAAGCTGTGAGCCTGCATTAAACATCATTGAAAACAATGTTGTGCGTGGTGGTTTTGTCGGCAGTTTGGTGGCCACCGATTTTAGTGCGGCTATGGTTCGTGCAGAATTGCTCGACAAAGATGTCGCGACGGGCGCGCCGCTTGATTACTTTGACCTTGCGGACAAGCTTGAGAATAATATCCGCGGTAAATTTGAGAACGATCGTTTTGAAGTTCAAATCATTGGCTTCGCAAAAATGATTGGTGATATTGCCGATGGTGCGCGCACTGTTGTTCAATTCTTTATTATCGCCTTTATTTTGACCGTATTGTCCGTTTACGTTTATGCCCGGTCAGCGATCCTCACCTTCTTGCCGCTCTTCTGTTCATTGACCTCTTTGGTTTGGCAGTTTGGTATTCTGAATTTGTTGGGATACGGTCTTGATCCACTCGCTATTTTGGTGCCATTCCTTGTGTTTGCCATTGGTGTGAGTCATGGCGTACAGCAAATTAATTTGATTACGGCAAAAATTTCAGAAGGTGCGAGCAGTGAAGATGCTGCCCGCGCAAGCTTCCGTGGATTATTGATCCCAGGCTCAATGGCTCTTGTTACTGACCTTGTTGGTTTTGGTACACTTATCCTTATCCCGATTGTGATGATTCAAGAATTGGCGATCACAGCCTCAATCGGTGTGGCTTTGAAAATTTTAACCAACTTGGTGATGTTGCCAATTTTGGCATCCTTCTTTCAGATTGAAGAAGGTTTTGCCGACCGCATTCAAAAAGCACGCGTCAGTCGTGTGCGTTTGATGAAAAAATTGGGTAATATTGCTAATCCGCGTTCAGCCATTATTGTCTGTATTCTAAGTGCCGCTCTGTTCGTTACAGCATTTATTCAAAGCCAAGATCGCCATGTTGGCGCCTTGCATGCTGGTGCATCTGAGCTTCGTGAAGATGCGCGTTACAATCAGGATAGTCGTGCGATTGCGAGCAATTTCTCATTGGGTCTTAATCTCTTAACGGTTATCGTTGAGACACCCACTGAAGCTTGTATCAATTACCCATATATGAAATATCTAAATGAATTCACGTGGTATTTGCGCAATGTTGAGGGGGTTTCTTTAGCCTTGTCATTGCCATATGTGACGCGTAAATCATTTTCAGGTTTCAACGAGGGTAATTTGAAATGGCAGGCCTTGCCGCGTAACAAATACGCGCTTGTGCAATCTGTTGGCCCAATTGGCACAGGCACAGGTCTTTTGAATGAGACATGTACTTTGCTGACACAGCTTATCTTCCTCGAAGACAGTAAGGCGACGACGATTAAGCGCGTAACGAATGCTGTTAAAGATTTCCGTGACAACAACCCGCCGACACATGCAAGTGTGTTTTTTGAAACCGACCCACCACTTTCAAGCGCCCCTGCGGGCCTAGAGGTTGGGGAAATTGTCGACATGATCGATGATGGTTTCGAATCCGCTCTTTCAGTCGTCTATGATGTGCGCACGGATAATGTTGAAGACATTGTTGCTAAAGTGAGAGAAGCCGGCGTGAATGTCACAAGCTATCGTGATGTCCCTGTCAATATTCGTCTTGCCTCTGGTAACATGGGTGTTCAAGCTGCGGTGAATGAGGAAATTGAAACCTCTGAGTTGCCGATGATGATTTATGTTTATTTGACAATCATCTTCCTTGTGGTTCTCACCTATCGTGACTGGCGTGCAACCATTGCATGTTGTTTGCCGCTGACACTGGCAACCTTTATGGGTTATTGGTTCATGGAGGTTTTACAAATTGGCCTAACTGTGGCGACATTGCCGGTGATGGTGCTGGCTGTTGGCTTGGGTGTGGATTATGCGTTCTATATTTACAATCGCATTCAGTTCCACCTGTCTGAGGGCCTCAACGTTACCGATAGTTTCAAAGAAACGCTTACAGAAACAGGTATGGCCGTTGTCTTTACAGCGCTTACCCTTGCCGTTGGCGTGTCAACTTGGGCCTTCTCAGCGCTGAAGTTCCAAGCCGATATGGGACTATTGCTGACATTCATGTTTATGATCAATATGATCATGGCCGTGACAGCCTTGCCTGCTTTGGCTGTGGTTCTTGAAATGGTGTTCCCACGCAAAGAGCCGCCTAAAGCTCCGTCTGGCGCGCTCGCACACTAAGTGAGCCGTTAGCAAATTTAAAAGCCCCGCTTTGGCGGGGCTTTTTTTTGCTTTCTGATCGCGGCCTTATGGAGCGGGCGTATTTGGTTTGCCACAAGCTATATCTGTTAGGTGGCTGAGAACCTCGCCCAGTATGATTGAGGGACAGTATTAGGGGGCGCTATTCTCCCCTCATAATTAATCGCGATTTAGCGTGGATCTTGCGAAAGGCGCAAAGCGCCGAAGAGAATATATATGGACGCAACTCTAGCGAAGTTGGGACTTTGCCGTATAGCGGCTTAACGGTTCTTCATTGGGTTTGTGCGGCCATTAATGTCTTGTTGCGATTGGGGCGTGTGGTTCTGCACGCGCGCGCATATATGTTTTTAGAAATGATATATATGATGAACAAGCCTTGCCTTTTGCGCGCTTGGTTTTTAGGGAAGCTCGTGTCCTAAAATTTCACTCAGCTCTTGAATGGCTGGCGCAGCCGGGCCGACTTTAATTGTTTTCATACCCAATGCTTTTGCGGGCTTAAGGTTAATGCCTAAGTCATCTAAAAAGACGGCTTCACTTGGCGCAACACCAAGTGCCTCGCATGCCATTGTGTAAATTTCTGGGTCAGGTTTGCGAACGCCAACTTTGGAGCTTTCAATAACATGGCTAAAAAGTGCGAGCACTTCACTCACAGCATCGGCTTTTGATTGTGTGCGTGCCATGCCGGCACCTTCACCAGCTTTGACGTTATTTGTTATACAACCAATTTTATAGCCGCGTTGTTTGAGGCCTTTTAAAACCTCTACCATTTCAGGACGAATATCTCCCGCCAGGCAGGCTAAAATATCGCGTCCCGGTACGTCGTGCCCTTGTGCACTGGCCTCTTTAGCAAAAGCAATATCAAAGGCCTGCGCGTCGATCTCGTTACGTTCAAATTGCGCCCAGGCATTGGTGTCTGGATTGGTTGCGTTGATTTGACGTACGAAATCTTTGGGCAGGCCATTGTCTTTCTCGTAGCGGTTAAAGGCATCAAATGGGCTCGAGGTTATGACACCGCCAAAGTCCCATATTACAGCTTTAATCATGTTATATCCTTTATCGCTGAGCGGATCCGCTTAGGCACCTGTGAGCACAAGATCATTTTTTAAATTGCGGCCTGCAATATAATAGTGAATAGCGGCCCAAATATTGATCAGTGAGCAAATAAGCAACGCGTAACGAAGCGAGTCATCGCCATAGCTCTCTGTTAACAAATAAGAGATAATGCCAACGGCTTGCGGGCCAAGAGCGAGGCCGATCATGTTTATGATGAAAAGCAGAATGCCCGCAGCGACGGCGCGCATCCGTAATTCCACCATGCCTTGGGTTTGCGAAAAGCTTGTTGCTTGGTAAAAATTACCCAAAAGCACAGGAATAATCATGCCTATAAGTGCTGCATTTGAATTTGTTGCTGTGTAAATGATGAGATTGAATGGGGTCATGATAATTAAGGCGATCCCGGTTATCCATAAATACCATTTGGGGTCTTTTGCGCCAAATTTGTCGGCCAAATAGCCACCGAGAAAAATACCCACGCCACCCGCGACACCAAGGAGAAGGCCAAACCATGTGCCGACTTCACCTGTGCTCATGCCAAAAGAGCGAATAAGGAAAGAGGGCGCCCATGTGACAAAACCATATCCGACAAATGCAGTTAATGCCGCTGCCAGTGAAAGATGTCGGAATGATTTCTTGGCTAATAAATAAACAAGGGTTTCTTTAATTGTCGGCTGGATGTCAGATGCGACGCGCCCCTCAGCTTGTCCGCGCATGGGTTCGCTAACGGTAAAGCGCATCACCAATGCTAATAATATGCCTGGCCCACCAACAAGGAAAAGCGCAACGCGCCAGCCATATAATTCATTAATCCAGCCGCCGGCAAATAGGCCAAACATAATTCCCAAAGGGATGCCAAGCGAGTAGATGCCGAGAGCGGTCGCGCGTTGGTTTGCGGGGTAAAGGTCTGATATCATTGAGTGGGCTGCAGGGCTACATCCAGCTTCGCCAATACCGACACCAATCCGCGCTAATAACATATGCCAGAAATTACCGGCAAGACCACACAGGGCTGTCATTGCACTCCATAATGTTAAGGCGCCGACAATCAGTGTGCGGCGATTAGAGCTGTCAGCAAGTTTAGCGATTGGAATGCCTAAAGTTGCGTAAAAAAAGGCGAAGGCAAAACCTGTGAGAAGCCCGATCTGAATGTCATTCAGATCGAGATCAGCTTTAATAGGTTCAATTAATATGGATAGGATCTGACGATCGATAAAGTTGAATGTGTAAACAATCAAAAGTATGAATAGAGTGTAATTGCGCGCCCGTTTTGAAGGCGCTTGCATGCTAATATCGGTCATTCTGTCTCCCCACTTATTTTTAAATAGCCTAAACGATTTCTTCATAAGTAAAAGTAAAAACGTTCGTCGGTCGTCTATTGGATTGTTTGTTGAAATAAGGTAGCGTCGTTACAAATATAGGAGAAGAGTTATGAGTGACCTACGCGAGTTCGATGTTATTGTTTTTGGCGCGAGTGGATTTACAGGCCGATTGGTCGCTGAATATTTGGCGCAACATGTTGAGCCGGGTCAGGCCATTACCTGGGCGATGGCCGGACGCAACCAAGCAAAGTTAGAACAAGTTCGTGCCGAGATGGGCATTGACGATAATGTGCCGATTATTGTCGCTGATACTGGTGATGCGGCAAGTCTTGAGGCATTGGCCCAGCGCGCATCTTGTGTTTTGACGACAGTCGGCCCTTACCAGCTCTATGGTACTTCCTTGGTTGCTGCCTGTGCTAAAATGGGGACGGCTTATGTCGACTTGAGCGGCGAACCCATTTGGATGCATGACATGATTAATGCCTATGGGGCCCAAGCCAAGCAAAGCGGCGCCCGTATTGTGTTTTCATGCGGATTTGACAGTATTCCTTTCGATCTTGGCGTCTATGCGCTGCAGAAAGAGGCTCAAGGAGAATTTGGGCACCCCCTATCGCGTGTGAAGTGCCGTGTGCGGTCAATGAATGGTGAGTTTTCTGGCGGAACGGCGGCTTCGTTGGGCGCCACAATGGCAGCTCTGTCTGAAAAACCAAGCCTTTTCAATGTATTAGTCAACCCATTTTGCTTAACGCAAAGCCAAACTGGGCCAGATCAGCCCGCGGGTGATAAGGTTGCTTATGATGAAGCGCGCGATGAATGGCTCGCCCCATTCATTATGGCGCCGATTAATACCAAAAATGTTCATCGGTCGAATGACTTATTGGGTCACGCCTATGGCGCAGATTTTGTTTATGACGAGATGATGGTGGGCGGCAATGGCGATGCTGGTAAAGCAGTGGCTGAATTTATGGCGAGCCATAACCCGTTAGAAGGTGATGATGTGCCTCAACCTGGCGAAGGCCCATCTAAGGAAAGTCGCGAAGCTGGCAATTATGATATTTTATTCTTAGGTGAAGATGCCCATGGCCACACGCTTTCATATGTGGTCACGGGTGATTTGGATCCTGGTTATGGGTCTACATCCAAAATGATTGCGCAATCGGCTATTTGTTTGGTTCGAGACTGTGCGGATCTCCCAGGGGGTATTTACACCCCTGCACCAGCCATGGGACAAAAACTTATTGACCGATTAACAAAATATGCAGGGCTTACCTTCGATCGGGCATAAGTAAACCTATTGCTAAAAGCGATAGGCAAGTCCCATATTGACGTTTAGCACTGGAATATTCGTGTTTAATGAAATGCTACCCCAGCCTAAGGAGACTGAATGCTGAACCGCGCTTGCCTCAATAAAGCCAGATAGTTTTTTGTTGAAGATACGCCTTAAGCCGATCTGTCCGCCAAAATTGATGCCGCCAAATTCGCTGTTAGATAAGACTACATTATTTATTGAAGTGAATTCTGATTTTATATAATCAACCCCGCCACCGATAGCGACATAAGGTGTTGCGTCAAATAGTGAGTGTTTGGGAAATGCAAAAACGCGGCTGAGCGAAAAGGCATTTATGCTGCTTAAGTTTATGGCTAAGGCTCCTTGGGGTATGGTCGTTGAAGGCTCGGCTGAAAGTTGGAAATTTCTATAATCAAGCTGCCAACCGCGTGAGGTTGTCTCCCATTTGGTCGCGCGAAGACCGATATTAGTGGGATCTGTGTTTTTCCACTGAACTTTTGAACTACCCACAATAGGTGTGCGTGGCGATCTTAGGTAACCGACATAGCCTGATATTTCCCAGAACGGCCCGAAGGGCTCTTCAAACAAAAATGGTGTTTCATCTTTGGCTGAGAGGGGTTGCTCTTTGGTTTCCTCAAGTTCGACTTGGTCGCGATGATTAACGGCTTGTTCATCGTCTGGCATGCCGCCAGCGATCGCAGGCGATAAGCCTACAAAAAACAAGCACGTTAAGAAAAGAGCTATTCGATTAAGAATATTATTCATGCCATTATTTTCCGATTGATTTGCGATATTACTTATTTTTATTTTTTACAACATCACCATTCGCGCAATGACTTGCCAATGGTTTTAATCATCATGATGACCCTATCAGTATAATAAGATTAAGGCAATTTTGTGGTTGAGAATGTGACATTATTTTGGATGTCGACATCAGACTAACGGGGAACTTTAGGGCATACTGTCCAGTATGGATATGAAGGCTAAGGGTGGCTGAGTTAGAACATTCTGCTTATGCGCTAACTATACCCGCAATGCTCTTATTTGTTTTTAACCTTTCAAGGGCGTTGCGGTTTTGGCTGAGCTTGAGATCATGGTTTCGTGTGATGCCGTACATCCTATCAAGAAGAGTGATTGCATAACATATGTGTTCTGATGAACCGCAATGGCCATTAAACCCATATAGCTATGGGCGCGAGGGAAAGGCGAAAATATAAAGCGCATTGCATAAATGTGCTTTCTAATTTGCTATGGGGCAAGCGTTACGGTCTTGGCTTTCGTGACCCCATTGTGACCAGGATCCGTCATAAACACTTACCTGATCTGTGCCACATAAATGTAACGCAAATGCGAGCCCGCATGCCGTAACCCCTGACCCGCAAGTGGTGACAATCGGACGGTTTAAGTCGATTTTGATTGTGTCAAAGAGCGCACGGATATCTGACATTGGTCGCATTCTTCCGGTGTCTGCGTCTAAAAGTGTGGTCACAGGCAGATTAACTGAGCCCGGTATGTGTCCTGCAGCCATGCCGGCTCGGGGCTCTGGTTCTTCACCACGAAAGCGTGCGGGGCCACGGGCATCTATCATTTGCATATCTGTGTCGCCAAGCATGTTTTGTATGTCAGTGAGTGACTTAAATATAGCACCCGCAACGGGAGGGCCAATTTTAAAATCTCCCATTGGTTGGGTTTCTGATCCCTGTTCATGTTGAGAGGCGATGGCACCTCCGGCCGCACGCCATGCCGCCAAACCGCCATCAAGGATAGATACATTGCTATGCCCGTAATGGCGAAACATAAACCAAGCCCGCGCTCCCGATAGGAAGGGGGAGTTGTCATATATCAGAATATGATCATTTTGATTGAGCCCAAGCTTGCGCATATTCATCTCAAATATGTCTGGCGATGGAGCAGTATGGGGAAAGGGGCTTGCTGCATCGGATTGTTCATCGAGGTTGAAGCGAATGGCGTCTTGAATATGCGCCTCTAAATATTCGGCTTCAGCATCTCGTCCCATTTGAGGGAGTAGAAAGGTAGCATCTATAAATACTATTTTTTGTTCGGGGTCGCGCGACAGTGCTATTGCATCTGGAGCTGAAATGAGCGCGGGCAAAGATGGCATTTGTGCTTCCTTAAATTTTAATTCACTAGGATAAGGTGTCGCTAATTGTGATATGCTCGTCATAATAGGTCAATATGGCGTTTTAGGGAGTAGTTCATGGCCAAGCAGGATGTCACATATCAAGCATTACAACGCGGGCTTTCGGACGCGTTGGACACGCGCAACCTTAAATATTTTCTATTCTCACTCTGTATTGCAGCCATTGTGGTGATGGGCTTTTTGGTGATGCTTTCTGGATTCATCCAAGACGCGATTGGACATTTGGATTTGGGAACGGGTTGGCTTGCGAGTATTTCCTTTTTTGTTGCAAATGTCTTGTTGATGACCTTGGGCTATTTTTTAATTGTACCGCTTATGTTTCTCGTGATGTCGGTCTTCACGCATCGTGTTGCGCTTAACATTAAGGATAAGCGATACCCTCACATGAATTTTGAAAACAATATTGGCGCTTTTGAATCTTTCATTGAGACCGCAGTCGTACTTTTAAAAGGCCTGACTTATTTTTTGATTGCGTCACCCGCACTTCTTTTATTTGGTGCTGGCCAAATTATTTATGTTGTGATTGGGTTTGTTTTATTTCGCAAACTCTTGCTGTTGGATACACTCGGAACACATTTGCCGCTTGAACTTGTTCGTGAGAAATCTCGGATATTAAACGGTGGCCAGCATTTTTCGAGTACGATTGTGCTTTATATCGCCAGCCTGCTGCCAGTCTTGAATTTATTTGTGCCTTATTTGTCGATTTGCATTTTGCTCAACGAGTCTATGAGCCAAGAGGAAGGCCCTTCGCGATATAAATAAAAGGTAGCGTTAAAAAATAAAAAATATACGGCGAATTAAAATTATGAGATGATTTTGAAATGATAGATCGGCGTAATGTTTTAAAGTTTTTCTCCAGTCTACCGCTAGCGCGTGTTTTATTTTCTGGCTCGGCGGTTTCAGCAAATGATATTGCCCCATCCGCCACCGGCGATTGGCAGAATTGGTCCGGCTCTCTTTCGGCACCATCGGCATTGGTAAAAACCCCGAAGTCTGTCAGCGAACTCCAAGATATTTTAAAGACATCATCTGCCCGCCCTGTCGGAGCTGGCCATAGTTGGACGCGCCTTGTCCCGGGCACGGATACGATTTTAAAGCTGGATCATTTTTCAGGTCTAGGTAAGGTTAATGCAGAAGAGCAAACCGCCTGGATGGGTGCGGGAACGCGTCTCGTTGATTTGTCTCGCGCGCTCGAGGATCATGATCTTGGGTTTAAAAACTTAGGCGACATTAATGTGCAAAGCCTTGCCGGTGCGTTAAGCACAGCCACTCATGGCACGGGCAAAAATCTCCCCTGTTTAGCCGCCGAGGTGCGCGGTGTGAGAATGGTCACGGGTGCGGGTGATGTTTTAGAGGTGAGCGATCAGGAGAATAAAAATCTTTTGCCCGCTGTTCAGGTTGGTTTGGGCGCGCTTGGGGTTTTAACCGATGTCAAAATGCAGCTGACTGGGCGATATAAATTGCACCGTCGGGTATGGTTTATGCCCCACGCACGCGTGCTTGAAGAAGCAGAGCGTTTGTGGGCTGAGAATCGAAATTTTGAATTTTTCTATATTCCGTTTTCCGATATGAGCATGTGCATTTCACATAATGAGACTGACGCACCGCTCAGCGCACAGCCTGCCTCTGAAGATGAGGATGCTGTTATGCAATTAAAAATGCTGCGCGATTATATGTCTTGGTTTCCAGCGCTTCGTAAGAAACTCTTGGCGCTCGCCATCAAATCGGCTCCCGAGGAGGAAGTTATTGGTAACTCTTGGGAAATATTATCATCTGTGCGTGATACGAAATTTAATGAAATGGAGTATCATCTTGCTCCCGATCGTGGCCTTGAAGCACTGGAAGCCGTTCGAATTTATATAGAGCGTTATCGGCCAGATGTTTTTTTCCCCTTTGAAGTTCGGCAAACTGCTGGCGATACGGCTTGGCTTTCGCCATTTAATGATGGTCCGCGCATTTCAGTGGCCGTGCATTGTTATGCGCCTGATGATTATGCATTCTTATTTACCGAAATTGAGCCTATTTTGCGCCAATATGGGGGTCGTCCCCATTGGGGGAAATTAAACAGTTTGGGGCCTCGTGATTTTGCAGAGCTCTATCCACAGTGGGAGGCCTTTGGGGCCCTTAGGCGTCAGCTAGACCCTCAAGGCCGGTTGCTCAACCCTTATTTAACTAATTTGTTTGAAAATTATGCGCGCGTTTAAGACCCGCAGAACAAATATTAGCCTTTATGGTTCGTGCTTTTCATGGGGCAATTAAGGTAAATTATAGTCAAAACCGCCCTAAATGGCATAAATAGCGCTAATTTGACCGAATTCCGCATATTCTATAGTGGTCTTTTCCAAAAGCGTGTTATGTCCCTATCCAATTGCGCGTCATATTGGATGACGGCATATTTTCATCCGCCATCTGCGTAAGACGCTGATCGCTAAAAAGGCTTATCAATGACCACATTTGCCCAGTTGGGGCTTTCCACACAACTCGCGAAGACGCTTGAGACAAGCGGCTATACTGAACCCACACCTATTCAAAAAGAAGTTATACCGCTCATGCTCGATGGTCGAGACATTGTGGGTATTGCCCAAACCGGCACTGGCAAGACGGCAGCTTTTGTATTGCCGGTTCTTGAAAAGCTCCAAAACGAGCAGCATAAGGTGAAGCAAAAACATTGTACCGCACTTATTATTGCGCCAACGCGCGAGCTGGCGGCTCAAATTGATGATAATATTGAAAAATATAGCGCATCGATTTATCACGCCCGCGCAATGATTGTGGGGGGTGTAAAATACCCGAAGCAAATTAGCAAGCTCCGCCAAGGCCTTGATATTTTAGTGGCCACTCCCGGCCGTCTGGAAGATCATATTAAGTCGGGGAATGTGTCGCTTGCCCATACACAAATCGTTATTTTAGATGAAGCGGATCAAATGCTTGATCTTGGTTTCTTTCCGGCCATTCGCCGCATTGTAAAACAGGCTCCGCGCACGCGCCAAACCGTTTTGCTTTCCGCGACAATGCCCAAACAAATACGTGCTTTGGCCACAGAATTGTTAACCAATCCTGTCGATGTTGCCGTGGCGACGCAGTCCAAACCCATCGAAAAGATTGATCAACGCTTCTATATGATGGAAGCCAGCGATAAACGTCCTTTCCTGGTGCGGGCGCTTGAAAATCAATTCAGAACCATTGTGTTTACTCGGACAAAACATGGTGCCGATCAATTGGTTAAATATTTGTCTAAACAAAATGTACGCTCAGCCGCAATTCATGGTGATAAGAGCCAGGGGCAACGCCAAAAAGCGATTGAAGATTTTCGTTCTGGGAAAGAGCATATTTTGGTTGCAACAGATATTGCAGCGCGCGGGATAGATATTCCGGAAGTGTCTTTGGTTGTAAACTATGATGTTCCATTGACGCCAGAGGCTTATGTGCACCGTATTGGTCGAACTGCGCGTGCGGGACGCGAAGGCATGTCGATTACCCTGAGTACCAGCGAAGAAAAATCGAAATTGCGTGATATTGAACGTTTGATTAAACGCAAGTTGGTTGTTGAAAATGTGCAGGCAGCGAAAATGAGTGAGGGTTATGACCCCACAAAATTAACAGCACCGACAGAGGCCAATGAAACTCATGTTTCTCTTGAGGATGTTGGCGGTGGTGGTCGTGGCCGACGCGGCGGGCGCTCTGGCAAGGGCGGCGGTGGTGCTGGTGCTGCTAAGGCGCGTCCATTTCGCTCGGCAAAGCCAGGCGGACGGCGAGATGAAAAATCGAGTTCCGGGCGTCCAGAACGGGCTGAGCGATCTGACGGAGATAAGCGTAAGCCTAGCGGGCATAAAAATGATTCGGGTGGACCAGCAAAAGGCAGAGCCGATGCAAGTGGTGAACGTGTTCGTGCCGCCAGACCAAGCGGCGATCGTCCCGATAGTGGTCGCGCCGGCAAAAGTGGCGGTGCGCGCTCAGATGGTGGAAAACCAAGCGGCAAGCTGCAAGGCAGATTTGGGGATAAACCCGGCGCCGGTCCACGTAAACCAAGCGGTAAGCCTGGTGGTCGTTCCGGCGCGCGCTCAGGTGGTCGCCCCGGTGGTAAGCCCAGTGGCGGACAAGCGCGTGGCCCGCGCGCCTCTTAACAGAAATTAATCCTAAGCTTTAAAAAGGGGCTTTCACGGTGAGCCCCTTTTTCTTTGGGCAATATGTGCTTGGTTGGCGCCGGATAAATATATTGCAAGTATGGTCTATGGGCTGTACCAATATGGGCAGTTGATATGCTGAGCTTGGGCATGCCTTAAGGTCAAACAATCATGTGTAATAGTAATATCTAATGAGGAGATTAATATGAGCAGCAATTTGCAACTCGTTTCAACCATGACCAGCGGTGGACAAGCCATCTTATCTATTGTCGATAACCCAATGCCAACGCCAGGGCCGGATGATGTGGTGGTGCGGATCGAAGCCGCGCCCATTAACCCGTCTGATATGTTCCCACTTATTGGCTTTGCTGATTATGCAAATGGTAAAGTTGAACTTGATGGCGGTCTCCCCAAAATGGTTGCGCCCATTCCTGATGCGATGCTTGACGTCATGCGTGCCCGCCTCGATCAAACATTGCCAGTTGGCAATGAAGGTGCGGGAACGGTTGTTGCGGCGGGCGATAATGTGAAACATATGGAAGGCAAGATTGTGTCTTTGGTGACCGGTCAATCCTACCAGCAATATGTGGTTTCACCAGCTGTTGCCTGTTTGGTTCATAAAGATGATACGACGGCCGCCGAGGCCGCCTCTTCTTTTGTAAACCCGCTGACGGCTCTGAGTTTTGTTGCGACGCTCAAATCTGAAGGTCATAAGGCGATGGTGCATACAGCAGCTGCGTCGAATTTAGGGCAAATGCTTTTGAAGCTTTGTCAGCAAGACGGCATTGATTTGGTTTGTATTATTCGTTCAGCAGAACAAGCTCAGTTACTCAAGGATTTGGGTGCAAAATATATTATTAATTCTGAAGATGCGAATTTCCGCGCACAATTAGAAGACGCAATCGCAGAAACCGGTGCCAGCCTCGCATTTGATGCGATTGGCGCAGGCAATATGCCCGATATTATTTTAAGCACGATGGAACGCGCTTTTAGTCGCCAAGCCAAGGGTTTAAACACATATGGGTCTGACCAGTTCAAGCAAGTCTATGTTTATGGCCGTCTTGGCATGGGGCAGATTACACTCAGCCAGAGCTATGGCATGCATTGGGGATGTTCTGGCTATTTATTGACCCCGCAATTGCAAAAGCAAGGGCTTGAGAAGCTCGCCGCCATGCAGGCGCGGGTGGCCAATGAGATTAAAACAACATTTGCGAGCCATATTACGGATACATTATCATTGGCCGAGGCCATTGATCCGGCCAATATTGGCCGTTATATGCCGAAAAAAACGGGCGAGAAATATCTCATTAACCCGCAAAAAGACCTGTAATCAAAATAACCTAATATAAGCCCTAATATATTGGGCCGTGGTTAATATGAAGGCTGCCCCGTTAAACGGGCGGCCTTTTTGCTTGGTTGATCGCGTATTTATGTGCTGCGGGAGCATGGTTATCTGCTGGGGGAGCATGGTGCCGCTTAGGTGATTTGAACACCTGACCCCATCATTACGAATGATGTGCTCTACCAACTGAGCTAAAGCGGCATAATTAAAAAAGCAGATGACCTGGCAATGGCTTAGCATATCGAGGTCGCGCTCGCCAAGCCTTGGATGTATAAAATTTCCTCAAAATTGCAAGCAACTTGAACCGTAATCGCGCTCAGGCGGAATGAATATTGGGCTGATAAAGACATCTTTAGGGCGGTCACAATATCGCCCCTTAAGCTTTTTTGCTAATTGCTGGGTCTGTAGTTTCTTGCCTGAGCATGATTTTATAAAAAATTATTTTTAACAAAGAGTTAGCTATAAAAATATCAAAATAATAGACATTTTGTCACGGGGGTGAGATGCGACGAAATGGCCTAAATTTGCAGGCATGTGTCTGCTTTATCATAAAATATCGTGACATTTTTGCAACAAATCAACTTTATCAATCATTCATTTGGCGGAAAGCTGTGTTTTGTCTTTAAAATAAGTTGACGCTTTAAAAACTTACCCGCCACACTCAAATGGTAAACACGTCTGTATTCCCTGGGAGGGGTAACAGGCATTCTTGTTTGGGAGCAATGAGGAGGGCTTCTATTATGAAGAAAAATAAACGAGTGCTTGGTCTAAGTGCGT